>JAABUP010003292.1_pt1 | contig 28796 bp, 43 predicted proteins | sample 5559201 | NCBI WGS metagenome assembly JAABUP01 (sample SAMN10711887, study PRJNA513373) | rock metagenome | isolation source: Antarctica rocks | place: Antarctica | reverse complement strand
TATTTATTCATTTGAAATAATTCATTAAGTTATTATTTGATACTATACTTGCTGATTCATAAGTATTTCCCTCTCAAACAAATCAGAAATAAAATATTTGGGAAAAAAACTTTCTTTGCTGAATTGGAATGCCCGCAATGAAAGACACCACTCTGCGTTTCAACAACACAGTGTAACTCGCCGCATCACACTGCGGTGCTGCGGCGTACTGCGTATACTGCACGCAGTGCCGCAGATTTCGTCGAGCGTACTGCGGCACAACACTGTGCACAGCTGTGCGTGCAGTCAACGGTCACTGACCAGCCCTTCCAGCCACTTTCTGGTCAGTGCCTCAAAGAGTCCGCACTACTGTACATGTCGTCAAAGGCAGACAGACAGAAATCGGCAAGAGATCACGAGCAGACAGTCAGATGTACACACTGTGGGCATTCGACCTGTATTCTCATAGTATATCATGAATGGAATGCGCATGCATTTTGCAGACAGACATGCTGAGAGTTATCTGAATGTCCCTCTCACAAGGTGTGCTGTACCACCAATGCCTCTGCTTGGCAGCATGCAAGCTCTAACAAAAATGTCATGCAGGCATTTTTATCTTCAAAGCAGCTGCAAATTTGCTTGTACAAGGTACAGTATGTCCACCAGGGCTGGCCACGCACATACACAAGGGTCAGCTGGAAATTCTGAGCTCCACACCCAGCAACTCCTTGAGCTGCACCCACATTTTGAAATTCAGCAAGATCTTATAGACCTCCATGCATTGCATGCCCTTGACAAGCATGGTGTTCAACCCCCTGCCCCTCCCCCCAAACGCGTATGTCCAAACAGCAAAGACATTTCAATGTTCAGAAATGCTGAACCTTGGAGGCCTTATAATAAGAACAATTACAAGCAGGCATGCCCGTCTGTATGCAAAGACAACCACGTGCAAACAATATGAGAAGCACACAGGTGCGCAGGTGGCAAGCTATGACTAAGCTGACTGCTTGTCAGCACAAACAAAGAGATCTGTATCAATGCTGCACTACTTATGCAGCTAGCCACCAAGCTGCGACACTGCAGCAGCATGGCACCAAGTGTCATGTCACACTGCAAGCAGCATGCTGTATTTGGTGCTAATACTACTCAAAGCTTTACTGTTGCATTGGACGGTGTTGTACATGCAATGTAGGGCATTGGCAACACAGCGCAGCAAGCAGCTTGAAGGATTGGCTGCTTGCTGCACCGCGTGAAAGAAGAAGCAGGAGAAAGACCTGGAGGGGAACAAGCAACAAAGAAAGAGGAGAGGAGCAGAAGACAGTGAAGAAGAAGGACAAAAAGCAGATCGAGGAGGAAGAGTACCTGCTCATAGGAGACAAACGCAATGGCAATGGAAGGGACCACCTTGACATAGTTTGGCATCAAACCCTGCAGTGCAGCAAGTACACTCACTCATCATCATATCTTTCGCAGCGAAAATGAACAGTATTCAGCATGCTGCCCCTTTGCGTTGAAGCCTCTGCACAATCTGATCGTACTGCATGAGCCAGATGCGTACATGGGCAGACAAGCAGAACCCAAATATCTCCCCCAGTAGAAAGGCCTGACACTAGTTTCTGACTCTAAGAAACAGGGCGTCCCTCCGAAAGTAGTGACGATGCTGTATCTCCAAGAGCTTTTGTGGACAAGAAATTAGGCAGGATGCAATTATGGATGGGATTGAGGGAGACATACCTTGAAGAGAGCTCTGACACCCTCCTCTTGGATTGTTCTCCTGAAGCAGTCGGTCATGCCACTGTACATGACGGCCTTGCCTGACTCAGCGTGTAGGTTCTGTGCACCAGCCCAGCCAGACATCTGCACCACAAGCTCTTATTTGATTATACTGTTAATTGTTTTGTACTTTGTACTTTATATTCCCCCCCCCCTTTTTTTCTTCATCAAACTATATTGAATGTTTGTGCCTACTCACATAGCAGGTAACGAGGAGCCACTTGAAACTAGCCAAAGCTGCTATGTAAGTTGCTGTGCTGATCACTTTCAGTGTAAAGAGACAACAGCTGGCGGGAAACTGCTTGGGCCTTGATAGCATGACTGGGGGTGAGATACTCTGGTTGAGTGAGAAGCAGGGTAAGGAGAAGGAAATGAGAAGGGATGGGGGGCTGAGCACAGCAAGGCATGTGTGTGTGTGTCTGTGAGAAATATCCATCTGAATTATTTAGGGAAATGTTCAGGGAGGAAAGGGCAGGTGTCATGTCTTGTTGGCATGTACAGTCCACCCTCAAACTGCTAGGGAACATTTTTGAAAACAGCAAGACTTATCCATAGGCAACATTTGCTGGCCGTCCCCAGACTGATCAGACTAAGTGAGTACTGTTCGAGGGAAAGTCCTGCATATTCTATAATTGGGCATGAACATCAGTCCTGTGACGTCTGGGGACCAAAAATTAGAGGCCTTCTCAGACACAAGGTTTGCCTGTTGACTGACCCACTTTTGCCGCATGTGCTGATCAACTTGTGACATACACCTGTTTACATCTTAAGAAAGCTGAGGCACAGCATCATTCAAGCACAATCAGTGGGAAAAGTGGCATGCCAATAATGCCTTAGGTCAAAGCAAACAAGGGGGTACTCAGTAACAAACTCAATAACAGCACCTTGAAGACGAAGAACGTTTGTCCATTTTCTGTAAAGAATCAATGTTACGTTCTGTTGCAGGAGAAGTCTGACCTGCAATCGCCTCCTGACAACATCAAGGGGATATGCCACTGTCTGTCCGGTTGTACCTGCCACTGCTCCGCAAGCCAGCCGGGTGAAAATTGTCAGTTGCCGCTCATCATCCAGTTCTGAAGCCAGCACAAACACATTTGTGTTGGAACACTCAAGCAGTGATGTGAACGTCAGGTTGACACATGTGTAAGCACATCTGAGTGAGATTGTGGGAGCTGCTAGCTGGCAGACATGCTGGAAAGCAGCTGGGAACTGACTCAACTGCACTGCACATGAATGCTGATGTTGTGTGACAGAAAGACTGTGCAGTGCCGGTGCAGAAGTGTGCAGTCTTGGAGACAACTTGTGAAGACACAAGGAAGTCATGTAGCACTGCATGCCATGCATCGGCTGTATAGAAATACAATAATGCACTGTGGCGCATTTGCTGTCTTACGAGTATTTGCACAGCCTGACATCAAGATTGCATTGCAAAAGCAGATGCACTTCCAGATGCATACAATGGGCACTGACCAGCCTGACTCCATCCGTAACGCAGACCAACTAGATTTGGCATGTGGCGTCGGCATTGCCACAAGTTCACACAGCAACTTGAAAGACTGCTTGGGTTCTTAGTCAGTTGCAACTTGGAAGGAGCTTTGGCTTGCTGCCATGTGTGACACGCCATGCAGATGCAGGCTTGCTTCCAACACTTCCATGTTGTGGCACATGCGTTGTGACACGTCAGACGTTTCGTGTATGCATGCTGACTCATTAAACTCTATGTTGGCTTCTGACAACAACAGCAGAAAGATATGATGCTGAGACTGGACGAGTGAATGCACAGCTTGGACTGACTCACCGTAGTGTTTCAGAACCACGTCCTTCAAAGTTTCATACACGCTGAAGTTGAGACCAACGTAAGGGATGACACCAATCACGCTGGGCAGCCAACCTCGCCACAGCGCAATCATGCCTTCCTACAGAGCAAGCCAACAAGGTCAAACAAACCGATTTTGCTTCGGATGTGCAACATTGCATGCAAAAGTGCAGATGTTGTTTCATGGGATGACTATGCCCAGTCCACAATGATGTCAAAAGCCTCATCACATCCTTGACGGTCATGCACATCTAGTGAACACCTAACAAACAACACTGGGACATAGCAGGTAGAATGCCACGCAGCAAATGACGGCATCCCACTTGACGCCTGTACAGAAGGCTTTCCCATACGGATCAAGCCAAAGGAAGACAAGTGAGTGAATTATGTCGGCATGCGCATATCATATGTATGTCTCACAGAAGGTACCTGCTTGACAATCATGCGGGTGGCATGGAGTATGCCAGTATACTCCTTTCCAGCCTGAACAGTCAGTCTACCCCGGACCATATCCAAAGGATATGTAGCCGTCATGCCAATGATACCGGCACAAGCTCCAGAACCCAGCCTCAGGAGTGGCGTCATTTGACCATCACCGCCATTCTCAAGCAAATAGTGTGACACTCGCCTGCAGCACAAGGATGTATGGTGGACAATATCCTCTGTGCATTGCATTGAGTGAGTTGTTTTGATAGAAAGGATGTGAGTTTCTTGTTGTGCTGTCAATATGTACAACATAGCAAGGGACACCCACCAGCAGCTGCGTTCACCAAACAGGTCTGTAGCATGCATGCAGCCTACAGCTACAATTACCAAAGATGCCAGGTCTTGGCATTGCCAGGTTAGGTTGCATGTGAATGATCTGCATGAGGTGTGTCATTCCACGGCTGCTCGTCAGCTGCGGTGATCACAGCTCAATGTGCATTGCACGAGTGAACTGCATGTACCTGCTAATCTGCTCATAGGCAAGGAACTTGACTGCAGAATTGGGCACTATTCTGACACAGTTGGTGCCATTGCCCTGAAACACCCCTTTGATGCCCTCCCTTTGATACATGTGTTTGCACCCCTGGATGCACACTTGGCCTCAAACACCAGTCACAGAACAACATGCATGTGGTGTACTTGGCTGATGCTTTGAAGGGTGGTAAGGATGCATCGAGCTCAATAACAAACCTGCCACACTCCAGTGTAAAGCTTGGAGCTTCCTTGCACTTGCATCAAGATCTTTAGTCTTTCCAGAGGAGCCACAGCTGTGCGAGATCTACAACGTCACAATGCCGATCTTCAATCGGAGTCTTGCTGCAGAGTGTGTGGCCCCATGCGCCACCATGGCATCGGCCATTGTCATGCAGGCATCGATATCAAGCAAGGGAGACTTACAGCCCGCCTGCCACGCCGCCCGCTATAAGTGATTTGCCAATGGAAGTCCATGTCAAAGATGCGGCGTTGGATATCTGTCCGGGAGGTTCAGTGGGTTTGCGTACGTTGTCAGGCTTTTGACTCATCTGATAACGACCTAAACTAGACTTCTCAAGGGGCCAACTGAAGTCCCAGGCAGGCCAGCAGTGGCAACTTATCAACAACACAGAGACCTACGCAAGCCATACGCCGAATGTCGGAACAAAGTTCGTTCACCAACACCTTTTGCGTAACAGAGGCTGTCTTTACAGTATCTACCGGCTGCAGCAAGCACTGGCAAGCAGCACCGGGTCGAGCAACAGCTGTGATCGCGCTTGCGCAGAGAATGTACTCTTATCAGCGCAAAACCGTTGTGTCAACGCTTCAGCAGTCTCGCTCCGATCATGACCCCTGGGCTACCAGCTCAGCCAACTGACTTTACCGAAAACGGCCGTGATTACTGATTTGTTTTGCGTCATCATTACTGTTCTTCTCAGATCGATTGGATGACAACTTTAGACGAATTAATGGAAAGAGGGGGGAGGGGGTGGGGGGGGCCATCGAGCGTTAAATTCTAGGTCTAAACCTAAAGAGTTGCTTGCGGCCGTTTCAAATAGCTTGTTGAGGTCGCTAGTGCCGGCAAGCACGTTGTCTTATCTGTGAAGCTGACACCGCCATCGGCGGATCCGACAGCTCCGTAGTTGCTGACGCGCCTGAAGTACATTCTGAACCGCAACGAGCCTACCTCTTGATCCACCAAGGTGCAGCGTTCGTAAATTGGCAACTATGAGGAAGAAGGTCGATAGTCGAATTCGAACCTTGGTGGAGAACTGCGTTAAGCAGAAGCAGCGTTCCTTGTTTGTCATTGTGGGAGACAAGGGTCGGGACCAAGTCGTGAACCTGCACTATATGCTTTCGAAAACTGTTGTCAAAGCCCGTCCTTCAGTGCTGTGGTGCTACAAGAAGGAGCTGTACCTCAGCAGGTCAGTCTCAAGCCTTGTACTTGCCGAGCATGTGGATCTGTGAGGACATCCATAGCCTGTGGCTGGGTTTGTTATGCTCAAAGCGACGTGCACCTGCAGTCATAAAAAGAAACGCATGCGTCAAATCAAAAAGATGGCGCAGCGTGGTCTGCTAGATCCAGAGCAAGAAGACCCATTTTCTCTGTTTGTGGCTTCCACTGACATCAGATACTGCTATTATCATGACACTCACAAGATTTTGGGAAACACATTTGGCATGTGTGTCCTCCAGGTGTGCATCACCTTTTGTCTTTGCTGTGCCCCAAAATGCAGAGCATGCTTGAGCACATCCTCCATGGCCAAGCATACATGTGCTGCTTTGTTGCACCAGCTTGTGACACAAGGATTGCCGTAGCGCAAGGAAGCACTGCTGCAAAGTCACATGCTTCTGCAAGGGACAAAGTTCTGCACGTGTATCCAGCTAAACACTTTCATCTGCCACAGGACTTTGAGGCCCTGACGCCCAATCTCCTGGCACGGACCATCGAGACCGTTGAGGGAGGAGGAATTGTAGTGCTATTGTTGAGCACACTGACTTCACTCACACAGCTGTTCAGCCTCACTATGGACGTGCATTCACGCCTACGTACAGAGTCTCACCAGGATGTGACAGGTGAGCAAGAGCTGTGCACACAGATATGTGTCATCTGTACGACACACTGGGCACAACACGTTTTTGCCAGCAAGGTCTTGCCTCTTCATATATTGAAGGCCTGATGTTTGTCATGCGTAGAGCATTAGGTGCCATGTCAATCATGCTGTTGAACATTCAGACTCTGTCGTAATGAGCAACTAGCCCCTTGGCTGCAATGATAGCTCGCAGTACCACACTTTTGCACCTCAACATCAGACCAGCCCAAACTTGCTATACTGCCAAGACCACTATAGTTCATTGTGCTGTTATCTTACTGCATGCCTGTCATGCAGGACGCTTCAACGCAAAAAGCATACTCTCCATGATCAGCAATCCCTCCTGCCTCTTTGTGGATGCTGGGGCAGATGTCCTGCCAAAAAGCAGCTGAAAGACTGACCCATCATGTGCCCTGCAGGTCGTTTCAATGAGAGGATGGTACTGTCACTAGCTAGCAATCCCTCCTGCCTGCTTGTGGACGATGAGCTAAATATACTGCCCACCTCCAGCCATGTCAGGAACATTGAGCCCCTGCCAGCTGATGGGCAAACTGCCCTGGAGGCCAATGGGAAGGACACAGACTTGAAGGGCCTCTCAGACTCCCTAGCAGATACCCTGGTCAGCTGCTGTCATCACACTGTGATGCGTTGCGCACAATGCTAGGCACTGTTGCAAAGCTGATGTGCATGTTGACTGTTGCATTTGGTAGACATGCCCTATAGAGGTCAGTGAACACCATGACAGACGCAAGAACTGAACAATAGCATCATACAATGTCAGTGTGAAGCATTGGCTAAGTGCTGCACCAGTGATGCGTGGCACTTGATGTGCCTTCGTCGTCACCATTATCATTACCAGTGTTGCTGTTGTTGCTACCATCATTGCCATCATCATCAATATCATATGTGTGGTTTCAGTTTATCTTGTTGTTCATTTTTATCGTGATCAACAACGCTTGTTATGATTGTCATCCTTAAGAGTTGGCTGTGCATTGTGCAGCCTGCCGGCCCTCTGGTTGCCAAGTGCAAGACCCTGGACCAAGCACGAGCAGTCATGACCTTCCTAGATGCTGCATCTGAGAAGACGCTGCGTAGCACTGTCGCGTTGACTGCAGCACGTGGACGAGGCAAGGTGAGATCATGCCATACCACTTTGTTGTTGACATTCATCACCGTTTGCTCAGCTCTGAATCTATTTCTCCTGTGGGATCTGTGCATGTATTCGAGGACTCCTCATGGAAATGACAAGCCTGATTACACAGCAAGCTCCTCATGCACATGATAAGCACACTCCTAGCAATTTTCATGTTGCCTTTTGTTGTCAGCAAGCCTCTCTCTGCTGGTTCACCCTCTCAAAAATGGTTGTAACCTCACTGTTACAGTTAGCGATTTGCCAACCTGCAGTGTTGTGCTGCATCTGCGGTTTTGGCTGTGGCCACTGCTGAGACACCAAATTTGGCCTAACACCACTTTTTGTCTGATGCCATCAGCTTCTTTCAAACATTGTATGGGGTTCTCTCTCAACTGCCATGGTGTGGTGCAGTCAGCAGCACTGGGTCTTGCCATTGCCGGAGCATTGGGCTTGGGCTACAGCAACATCTTTGTGACAGCACCGTCCCCTGAGAACTTGAGAACCCTCTTCGAGTTCATCTTCAAAGGGTTGGACCAGCTCGAGTACAAGGAGCATTTGGACTACGACTTGGTGGAAAGCACCAACCCTGCTTTTGCCAAGGCGATTGTTAGAGTCAATGTCTTCAAGAACCACAGACAGGTATGCACATCGACTTCACCGTCCAAAGTCAGCAGTCGACCTTGTGTTGCAATGACCTGGTGTTAATTGCCAAGCTAGCAGTTGCTCTTCAGCTTTTGCGGGCCAGAAAGCACTGCGTGTCAGGTCTACTGTGAACACTTAGCTGTCCGTAGCATGCAACTCGGGCTGTCAAAGCATTCCAAATGGCCCATGGATGAAGTAGATGCTGTTTATCTGCAAGGATCAAGCTCAGCGTGTAGCCATTGCCAACAGCCTAGATGTAAGCATAAGAGGTGCAATTTCCCCATGCTATCCTAGTTGTCTTGTTGTGAAGCTGCAAAGCCAGAAGTCTGGATGTGTGTGATGCAGACAGTGCAGTACATTCAGCCACAGCATGCTGCTCAACTGAGTCAAGCTGAGCTGTTGGTGATTGATGAGGCAGCTGCCATACCCCTGCCTGTGGTGAAGACCCTGCTTGGCCCATACCTGGTGTTCCTGTGCTCCACTGTGAATGGGTATGAAGGCACCGGCCGCAGCCTTTCGCTCAAGCTCATTGAGCAGCTTCGCACTGAGGTAAACAATGTGTTATCTATGTGGCCACCATGGCAACATTGCATGGCATGAGATGCTGTCACCAAGCCTTGCTGTGCACATCATTGATCATGTGTCATCATCCACCAGAATATATGTGTCTTGTTTCTCCTGTCAAGAGTTCAAAGCATGCCTCTGAGTGCAGATTTGGATCTGCTCTCACAGGCTGTGAAACATCTCACTCAATCTCTGGTCTGACCATAACCTTTTCGAACTGCCAGCGCATACAAGGTTGTCAGCATGTCCTTGCCAGCTTTCAAAGCTATTAGTGTCCCGCTTCCCCATGTCGTTGGATCCTGCCTGTACTTATGCCCAGTCAGGCTTGTGCACAGCAGACGATTCTGACACTCATGCATTCCTTTCTTGATTCTGCCTGTGTAGCGTGTCACATCGTGCCCAGACACGCCCAGAAGAAGCCAGCCTGGTGAGACAAGGCTCGTGCCACACCTAGCACTTGCCGGAAGTCATCTTCACTAGTGTTGCGTTCTGTTGTGTAGGGAGCCAAGCTGAGCAGTGGTCAGGGCAAGGATGAGGAGGCAGGGGGCGGGGGAGCAGCGGGGGTGGGGGGCAGGAGGTTTCGGGAGGTACAGCTGCAAGAGCCCATCAGGTGAGTCCATGCTCAGATCAAGTCTTGCCTTGTCCTGGGGTACAGACACACATTCTCTTCAGACCACCATATAGATATGCAATGCCAGGTGCAGCTGACCGTTGTCCGCGTGGTCTGTCTGCCAGCTGTCTACTCCAAAACTTGTGGTGTTGCGTCCAAGCTTCCTTTCAGCGCCCAGGACATGCTCTGTTTGCAGCAGTGTAGCTGCAGCACAGATGGGCATCAGTCCTGCCTGGCAGGTCAGTGCATCAAGGAGTGTATGCTGAAGACATCAGCATCATTGCAGGCGGCAGCCTTGAAACCCTCTTGCTCTGCAACTTCTGGCACATCAACTGTCCTCAGTTCTTGCCTGCAGGTATTCGGCAGGGGACAAGGTGGAGTCATGGCTGCTGGAGCTGCTTTGCCTGAATGCAGCCGAGCATGTGCCCAAGCTGCCGGCCCGCCTGCCGCACCCCACCGAGTGTGACCTGTACTACATCAACAGAGACACCCTCTTCTCATATCACAAGGTGGAGCTCACTGCATCTACACCCTTGCTGCGGCTCACCACCCTACATGTATGTAGCATACAGTGACTTGACTGGGCAGGCATATGGTGACTTGACTGGGCAGGCATATGGTGACTTGACTGGGCAGGCATATAGTATCTCGACTGGGCAGGCATATAGTGGCTTGACTGGGCAGGCGCGTATTAACTTGACTGTGCAGGCATATATTGATTTGACTGGGCAGGCACCTGTTTCAGTTTATACTGTGCAGTCAGTATGTCCATGAGGTCATGACAGGTTGCTTTGTGTTTGAGACACTGTGAGAATGGCAGAAGCTTGTGCAGCCAGGTTGCTGAACACGGTGCCGGTTTCCTCGATGATGCAGCAAATCGAGTGGTATAAGTCTAGTGTCATGGCATCGGATTGTGAAAGATTCTTTTCCAATCTTCATCAAGATATTGTCAGTCACAATCAGTGCATGTGGGTGACAAGAGCAGAAACAAACAGCAAGGAGCCAAGACCTGTGTTGATACATTTGACTTACTAGATGCAAAGCGCTCTTCTTTGTGGATGTCCAAGCAGATGCGTCAAGAGGGTCTCAGACTTGACAACCATCTGACAGAAGTACAACAGGAGAAGAGAATACAACGTTGCACTCCCTTCTTTTGTTGTAGTTCTGTCAGATAGTCATCGAGCCCGATGGCACGTCTGCTTGGACATCTGCACAAACTTGTTATTTGCACCCGGTAATTCAAATGAATCAACACAGGTCTCAGCTTCTTGCTGGTTGTTTCTGCTCTCGTCACCCATGTGCACAGCTTGTGGCTAACAGCACAACATACTGCATCAGCCCAAGCTCACGTGACCCGGTTTTATGCCTGTTACATGCGTCAGCAGTCTGGTGTCACTCAATCAAAGTCAGCCACTTATCATGGGCATATCTGACAGCCTGGGTGTGTGGTTTCGTAGGCTTCTGAGGCATTCCTGCAGCGCATGGTGGCGCTGTATGCTTCCAGCCACTACAAGAACACTCCCAACGACCTCATTCTGATGAGCGATGCCCCTGCGCACCACCTCTTTGCCCTTCTGGGACCCGTTGATGAAACACAGGTTGGCTATGACATGCTATACTGCTGTAAGGTCTTTGTACTGTGAACATGCTACTTATGCATGCATCTTCAGCTGCACTGCTCTGTAGCGTCTGTCCATCTTGCTACACAGCTAGCATTGGTTTCCGCTTCATCTTGCAAGTCCTGTGCATGAGATGCTGCTAGGTTGGTCAGCCTGCAGGATTTGGCATCAAAGAATTGTGGCATGAATCTCTGGAAGTGATGAGCTTGTTGGCAAGTGAGTCTAATATGATGCAATGCTGCTGCAGAATGCCCTGCCAGATGTGCTTTGTGTGGTTCAAGTGGCCCTGGAGGGGGCAGTCTCGAAGAAGGCTGCCCTGAACAGCCTTGCACAGGGCAACTTGCCCCAGGTGAGCCCTGTCCTCTTCTTGTATCTGCTCCCAATCAGACATTTCTAAACCCCAACACTTCATTCCAGCTTTCTTGTTGCCTCTGTGCTCTGGCAGCTTGCCGATTTGCGCCATCTTGAACAGTCGCTGGTATCGCCTGTAGCCTTTGTCTACTCATGTCCTTGCTCTATTCATCACCATGTGTCTGTCCTCTTCAGCACCCTGCATACAAGTGCTGGCAAATGTCCATCCCTGTGTGCATGTCAATGTGGTGTTTGCCGTACTGAAACTACAACTGACAAACACCAGCTGCAGCCATTTGGTGGTCATTTGCTGAACAAGGGTGATGTCAACTGTGCAGGGAGACTTGATACCCTGGACGATAGGACAGCAATTCCAGGATCCAGACTTCCCTTCTCTGTCAGGCGCTCGCATTGTGCGCATAGCGGTGCATCCAGGTCTGAACAGGGCAGGGTAAGACTCACCCCCAACTCCCCTACCCCCTTGCCTACATGCCTCTCCCAGCTCATCCCATTTTGCAGGCGGTAGCAGCTTGAGAGACTGAACGGCGTCTGTAGTGAATTATGAACGTGTGAAAGTGTGTATCACTGGCTGTTACAGTGTCAGTGGCTTGTTATTGAGCACTTGTCTAGGTAGCTGCGCTGCTGGTCATGCTGCGCATTTGCCAATCAATGCTTCAGCTTCAGCTTCTTGTCTGCATAGTTTTGTGTAATTGCATTAACATGTACTGTTTACACTGCAAACTTTGGACACAGCGTTGTTGATGGTGCACTCACAAAAGTCAAAGGGTGTCTGGCAAGCAGGTTTGTCACAGCTTTGTGAGAGCAGCATGCACGCCTCATCTGTCATGTGAGGCAATTTGAGCATATATGTTTTCACCTGTGCAGGTATGGGTCAAGGTCCATTGACCTACTGAAGCGCTACTACCAAAACGAGCTCACAGATCTGTCACTGGATGACGCCCCAGATGCCTCAGAGCTCAACGGCAAAGCTGAGTCACGAGCCGATTCCAATCACCACACCAGCACCAGCGGCAGGGGTCCAAGGAACCTACCAGAAACCCCATCTACCAATGGCGGTTCTGCCAGTTCTGCCGCCCTCCACAGCGAAACCCTAGCCCCCAGATCTGCTCTGCCACCACTGTTGCTGACCCTAGGGGAGAGACCACCGGAAGCTTTGCAGTATCTGGGCACTTCCTTTGGGATTACACTACCGCTTTTCAATTTCTGGGCGCGCAGTGACTACAAGCCAGTGTATGTGCGACAGACTGCCAGCGACATCACAGGTGGGGCTTGTGAAATGCTTGCAATGTCAGGTGCTCTGAAGTTGCATTTCGTGCTAGCTTGCTCAGCTTCTAGACTGTTTCAGGTCATTTGTCTGTAGCAGAAGTTGTCGAGCTGCATCGGCGATAGCACAGCCTGTGACAAGAATTGCGCTGCAGCATTTACATGGCATGTTGGTAAACTTTCAGCTAGCAGTGCATGTTGCATCCAGGAGTTCCTGTTTGACAGATGGTCGTAAAGCATCCAATGCTGCATGCCTCAAGTTGGACTAGGATGAGTCATCATTCAAGCACAGCTGCTTTGGAATGCTGCTCACACTTATGTTGACAGCCTTCACAGCAGGAGACGTCGCTTCATGACATCATGTCTTCTGTGTGACAGGTGAGCACACAGTAGTGATGCTTCATCCCTTACAATCTCAGCTAGTGGAAGGCACAGCCTGGCTAGATCCGTTTGTGCAAGACTTCAGAACCAGGTTCCTGACTCTGCTGTCTGGGGCATTTCGGGGCTTTGCCCCAGCCTTGGCCCTGACTATCCTGGACCCCCAGCTGACCTTCACAGAGGCCCAGATTGAGACGGGGGTGTCAGAGGGGGGTGCCATCAGGAAAGCTGACGGCACCCCCATGTCTGCCTATGATTTGAAGCGATTACAGGTATGGGTCTGTAGGGCTTGGCTGTGCAGATTTCAAACTTCATAGCCTCTGGGTGGTCAACGCACCTCATCAATGTGGCAATGCAATTGCAGTGTGTGACACTGGCAAGAATTGCTGACTTGGCCAATCTGCTGTCACTCAATCTTACACGCCCAGCACAGACCAACACCGCTGCGGCAGCAAGGTACTGCAGAGCAACAAGCATTAGAGTCCATGCCCAATGGTGTGGAACCCCCTTGAGGCCCCACCTGACCCTGAAATGACCCCAAAATGACCCCAAAACATGAACCAAACTTGACCTGCAGAAAACCTTCAGTTGCAACTGAAAGGTATACTCAGTGTCAAGGACTGTCTGAGGATTGTGTGCTACTAGTGACGTGCTGTTAGGAGGAGATCCTAAGTCTGTTGACAGGCCTGTGGGGCTCACTCCAGCATCCCAGTCCCGCAGGTAGCATCAACTCTCAGACTAAGAACCTTTCCACATTTCGGTGCAGGCATACTCCAACAATCTGGTGGATCACCACATCATTCTGGACCTGCTGCCCTCTCTAGCACAGGCCTACTTCAGCCACCACATCCCTGCCAACCTGTCATACCTGCAAGCTGCCATCCTGCTGAGCTTGGGACTGCAGCAGAATGACATCTCCTCTCTGGAATCTGCCATTCAGCTGCCCCCAAATCAAGCCCTGGCGCTCTTCAACAAGGTAATGCTCTTGGCAAGATCACGAATACACACGAATACACACGAATACAGCTGATGTGGGACATTGATGTTGCATACACATATTCCTGCCTCCAAGGAACTTCAGCTGAGGAGTTTTATGTTCACACATCTTATGCCTTGTCTCACGCCAGTCTCGCAAAAAGTGCGTGTTCATTGTGTTGCACTGCAGAAGAGCTGAGTAAGAGCTTGTTGAGAACTAATTGCCGTTGGTTTGTGATGAGGAAAGCATGAGCCGCATGGCCACCTGACGCCAGTCACTCTTCTTCTTGGTCTTGTACGGTATCTTACGGAAAGGCCGGCCTGCATCATTATGAGCTATCTGATTGTGAGTGTGTGTGATGTGTCAGGCAGTGCGCAAGCTGCATGGGCACTTGAAGGCTGTGAAGGAGGCAGCAGTGGAGCGCAACCTGCCCCAAGCCAAGCCCATCACTCTCACCCCTCAGGAGCAGTCCTTAGATGAAGATCTGGATGAGGCTGCACAGGTCAGATTGCTGGTGTACGAATGCAGTTACCTGCTTGTACGTTGCTTTTGATGCTCGTATGCTGCTTTTGATGTTTTGTTGTGGTTGCACGCTCACGCTTCATGACTAGTCTTGGGATCAGAATCTCATTTAGGCTGCACTGATACACACCTCTTAAGGAATGACACTGGGGGAAAAAGTCGTTTGATGAATCAATGCGTGAAAAAATGAATGAGTACACATGTGTCCCACTTGTGGGTCTCGCTTGTAAAGCTCCTGACTTGCTGACCGTGTGATGCGGGGGCAAAAGGAGTCGTGGAGGGCTCAAGCTCGCACACTTGCAGGCTTTGTTTGCAATCTGCAGCAGCACTTAAGCAGCAACTGCTGCTTGTGTTCCCTCATGACGACTCTCAACTCTCGAATAGCTTAGTTAGCAAGACACAATTGCAGTTGCTTTGCTTGCTGCTGCCCAAGCATGCAATGTGTTGAACTATTGCAGCCATGTACAGCAATCATCACAGCTGATGATGTACAGCTGCCAGTGCAGTCACCATCTGTCATGCCCAGCATGCAAAGCAGAACAAGATATGGCGCTTGATTGTCTGCCTGCTGTCTCACCTGTTTTCTGACCTTCCCTGCAAGCTGCAATGCGCAGGCTGCAAATGATGCCATGCGAGAAGCATTGAAGCCAGAAGATCTGCAGCAGTACGCAATCATGGGCCAAGATAGCGAATTTGAGCAGGCTCTGCCTGGTGGTGCTGTGCCTGCCAGTGGCATTGTGAATGTCAAGAGTAGGGAGGACAAGAAGGCATTGGATAAGGGCAAGCCCCAGAAGGAAGGGAAGCTGTATAAGAGGGATGGCAAGAACCAGCAGGGAAGGAAAAATAAGGCGGGCAGTGGCAAGAGTACTCACAATAAGAAGCGAAGAACGTGATCTGTGTTGTTGGTTGCTTGCATTGTGCTTTGTTTGGTTGATGCTTGCTTTGTGTGTCAAACAGTTGAAATCGTGTCAGGGTTTAAGAGATGGCTTCAAGATTTAGAGTTATCTGTGCAAATGTTTGCAGAGGTTCTTTCCTTCTGACTGCATATTTTGTTACTCCAGAGTGCCCAAGCAATCTGCTGGGCTCTGCTATCTGGTGAAATTTAGGGAGTGTGTGTGATTTCTACTCACAAGCAATTGACAGTCTTTGCAAAGTTGCTGGACGTGCTACTTTGCTCAGTTTAGTGCCCAGCTGATGTGTTCCAATGACAAGGCAAGTGCAGGCCGTGCACCAGACACTCTGCAATGCAGATGCAAGCTTTGGTGTATCAGGTAACTGGATTAGACAGCCGGACTAGATAGTTGGATCTCGGCTATCATGCACAATGCCACAAATTCGAAGCATTATTGTTGCATCTAAGCTTGGGCTTTTAGGCACCCTGCATTAGCAGTCTACAAGGTGTTGCTGTTCGACATCGTGATAACGGTTATCATTTATTTCGTGGCCTGCTTTTGGCCAAACTCAAACAGTGATGGTTTTATGGTGGCAAAGAGAGACCACAGACTAACATTGACCTGCAAAGATCCTTTGGCAGAGTCTTGCATTTTGATCAAGGACTCAGGATGCCTTGTCAGCATTGACCCAGTCCCCAGGGCTGCAGCTGGCCTTCAGCTGCTTGGCAAATTCAATGTGCATTTCATGATCTGCCTTGTATGCTATAATGTGACCCATTGGCAGACCTGCATGGCCTTTCTCTGCTATCAAGGACAAGTCACCCTGCACGCAACCACAAAGCATTTTGCTGACCATGTTTCAGCAGTGCTGCAGGCATGCATAGATGACTAACGTGCACAATTGCATTTGCATGCACATCTGACATCCGTAATGACACCATCGTCAAGCTGAAAAGTACAGGAAGAAAACATGAAGAGCACATGCCATGCTGTCTCTTCAATCGCCGCACAACCAATGGCTGAGCAAAGCATACAAATTAACAGGCAACATCCGATGCCAACACAAACCACAGCTGGAACGAAAGCAGATTGTGGACGCATGTCTGCGTGCAGCATTTTGCAAGGCACCATGCAGCGCATGCTTGTCACAGACAGACTGGCGCCACCATGGGCAGTGAACTGCCCGTGACACGCGGCTGACTACAAACATGTCTGGTACAGCTAGTCATAACACTGTCTAGGGTATTGGCTAGGTCACTCAACAGCAGGATGTGTGGCTTGCTGCTACTTACAATGAGATCCAGCATTTTATGCCTGACGGGCTCATCATCCATGAACCGCACTTGGCCTGGCTCATACCACCGGTTCCCATAGCCTATGATGGCACACGCTTCTGTGCCACCTTTGACTAAACCATTTTGCCGCATGCTCATGATAGCCTGCAAACAAAACAGGTGCTTGAGCTCATTTGCCTGTAAGTCATCAGCTCAGCTTTGAGAGCAAGCATGACACGTGGGAGTTGCAGATGTTACTGGGACAGACACAATTGGTGCATGGTGGACCGCAAAAGCATTTCTATTCAGCTTGGAAGATTTTCAAGGGGGGGGGTGGGGAGGGAGGGGGGGGAGGATGGGGATGGAGCCGAGGGGATAGAGGAGGGCATTTCTAGGAATAGTCACATGGGGAGAGGGCAGAGGGGGTGTGAAGGAAGCACAAGTGATCACAGCAAGAATGGACATCAACCAACAGACCAACCTGAAGAGAGGCAGCATAAGTCCTAGCCGGGGCAATGTGCCAGCGGTAGTGCTTGTCCTCTGACGGGGCCCATGAGAACCACTGCTTGCCAATGATGGGCGCCTCCTTCAAGTGATCTATGCCATAGGTCAGCCGCTGCGTGCCTTCAGGAAAGAAGGTGATGAATGCGTCTTCTCGGCGCAGGGTGAGCTCTGTCTTGGGTGCAAGGACTTTCCTGGTGACCTTGTCTGTTCTGGCGTCCTTTGAGGGTGCGATGCTCTGAGCCGGGCACAGCTGCGTCTGCAGCAACATGCTGAGCTCTGATGCTGCACAGAAAGGGTCAGAAAGGGCGCAGGGTGTGCAGATCCAAGCAATGAAATTTGTGTGTGACTCCCATGCTCAGGGGTGTTAACTCTTGGGTGTGCCCGCGACTGGATGTGAACCTTGGTCAACAATCAGATGATTGAGAAAGTCTTAGTTTGACACAGTAAAGATGCTGTTCTGCCATAGATCTGGGCTAAGGCAACGCCATTGCTGAATATAGCTGGCTTGCAAAGCTGATCCACCTGAGGCTGTGGCAGATGGGTAGGCCATATGTACTGTTGTCCATTGCACAGCAGTCAAGGCTGCTCAAAACACGCCTCTCAAAACAGTCTCATGTCCACATTTGGATCTGCCAGAGCACAAGGTGCTGTCGCTGGGTTCTTCAAGAAGCAATTGAGCCATGCAAGGGGGGATTGTGACAACGTATGTACAATGTATGTACCTGGTGCAGATCTATGGCCCAACCAAGGGCAGAACCATCGACGATGGGCACCTCAGGGCCGCCCTCAATCTCTATGCGTGCATTGTCCACGCCAAAGCCTTCCAGTGCTGATAGCAAGTGCTCCACTGATTGCACCCTGCAAGCGCTTTGTCACTTTCAATAATAATGACAGACAGTAAATATCATTGAGACTAATAATGATAATGATGGTAACATCAATAAACATCATGATGCAGGCTGAGCCAGCAGGCATCAGTGCGTGCGATGCAAAGTCAGCTCCCTCCAGACAAGCTCGTTCTGAGTGGTTTTGAGCTGATGCAAGCGGTTTGTCACTTGAGATGTGTCATGTCGATTGTGTGAGCAAGCAGTGCTGCATGTGATTGTGGAGAATGCAGAGAGCCACCAGCAATGTGTAGCTGCATTGCAGCTGCCTGACACACAGGCTCACACCAGCCAACATATTGCAGTTCGGCTTTGGAAAAGTCCAAATGCGTCCAGCATTGTGTGTAGACTGCTGTGAAACCCTGAATGATCTTGTGAGGGGATCATACCTGTCATCGCCATCCCCAAGTGTGGTACAAAATCGGGCATGCGCCTGCTGATGTGTGCTGGCCAGAGATGCTTCCAGGACATTGTCCTTGTCAGACCGTGGAACAACCTGCAGCATTGTCAGACTGCACCATGTTACCACAAGCATCTCACACACAAAACATGTTACCATGCCTCTTGAGTATGCACCCTTTCACCTGTGCTCAGCCTCCACCGGCTTTCAACAATTTGCACGGCAGCATACATAGTATCGAGTCTGTGAATGCGTAATCCCATCTGTGTTTGGCAAGACCTCTCCGTGTTGGTAGAAGTCGTGACATGTTTTCATGTTCGACGATGTATGGTTTACACTTGTTTTGCCACTGCTGCAACTTGCCATGTGGTGTGCATGCATTCGGACTGCTAAGGGTTGGACTGATAGGTTTGTGGGATGATACTGAATGCGGGCTGCGCAGGCCTGCCGACAAGAAAAATGATGATGGGTTCAGGACGTGTTGCCATGACAGGGTGTGGTACCTCTTCATTAGCTTCATCCTCTGGCACCATGGAGTCAATGACAGGCTGGGCGATCTCCTGGCTAACGTAAGCCTCAAAGTCCCCATCAAAGCCTTTGGCCTGAGCATGCAGGTACTTGTAGTACAGCTCCAGCTGGAGCGCATTCTCCTCGTCAGTGGTCTCTGCAGAAAGCCACCTAGCTTCCAACAAGTGCTTCGGACAATTTGTGGTTGGGACCTAGCTTGTATGACCAAGTGGTGAGCCTTTGGGTAGGGTACATCAAAGCTGTGCATAAAGTGCACAATATGTCAAAGGTGATGGCTCGGTCAGGACTGGTTAGTCAGGCCTAGGGAGGATTAGTCAGGACTGATGCAGGTGTAAAGGGGAGCAAATGCTTCTAGGGACATAAATGCAGATGCATGCCTGGGAACAGCATTGCTTGCTAAGCGTCGTCACTGCTTCAGCACAGCGTCAAGCCTACCGGGGGCTGTGCTCAAAGAGTCATCAATGTCTCGTTCTAGTGGCTCTTCAATGGTGAAGAGATCACTGTTGGTGCCTACAAAAAGCGATATCAGAACTTACTACCCATGCCCCATGAATGGTTGGCTGCACAGAGGGAATACACACAGACAATGCTGAAATATACGTACCCTTAGGAACACGCACAAAGTAACGTCCTTCATCTGCATGCGCCGGCCGTACCCTTATGTAAGCTGCAGGCAGAAGCGATCAGCTCGTCAGCAAGCCTGAATGGCACTGCAAAACTTTGAGAGCAGACATCACAGCGGCATACCGTATTCTCCTGTATGCAGCCCAAGCCCGCCTAGGGTGAAAGACTTCTTGACTGTTTGTTGGAAGTTAGCAGGCTGCAAGTAAACAGAAGCTCAGCGCTTCTGCAATTCTGTGCCACTGTATACACACAAGATGCTATTAGGTATGGCTCACGCTCGGCAGTTCAGGTCGGGTCCCCTTCTTCCTGCCTCTCTTCTTTTGAGCTGTAGGCTTCTCTTCTGTCTGAAGCGCCTTGGTGACATGCTGTCGAGATCTGCTTCCGGCGTGAGATGCCGTATAATGCAGGACGAACCTCCGCAGTTTGCTGCGCCCGTATTGTTGGGTTGACGGACAAGCTGCAACCTGCACCGCGTGTGCGGACGTTGCCGCCAGGTGACACGGTGTGGGTAGTTGCATAACAAGGCACGTCTTGCGGCGAGACTCCTGCCAGACGCGGCAGCACTGGCTTCGCACTGCAGTGTCTGAAGTTGCTCTCGCAGGGCAGTTGCGGTCGCACACACAGACAAAGCACAATGCTGCTCCTGGCATTGACTACTGTTGACCAGACTCAATGCCTTTGCATTACTAAGAGAGTTCAGGCAAAGGGCAACGTTGTGAGATCAAAAGGCAATATTTATCTCAAACCGGAAGATGCACACACCATCATGGCTTAACGAGTATTGATTAAGCATTCACTACTTGCTTCTGCTGGCACTGTTGCCACGAGCACGCAGCATGAACTGTAAAGATTAGCCATCATGCCTAATTATTGCAAGAGTGGCTCCTTAACCACTAGCTCAGCCTGTGGGACAGCGTAGGTCGCCTTGCAGATCCTCACCCCTTTTGCGGGCTTCCAATGGTCTTGACATTACAGGGGGAGAGACGTGATGAGAGTGCTGACAATATTAAGCAAATACAGACCCCATACTGCCTGGCTCACAGTACATGCAGGTACACACTTGCATACATCAGGAACTGAACAGCTGTCAATTCATGGTAAAAGTAGACAGTGTGCTTGCTGGTATGCAGAAACAAGCTTCAGGCATGCCTGGCAGCATTCAAGCACACCCTGCAATGCTAGAACACCTGTGTATAGGATGAAAGACTAATTAGGACCAATGGATAAAAGGAATCCTGCCAAGATTGCTGCAACAATGCATAGGCAAGCATCCTCCTGTGTGGAGCAGCTGGCAAATCAGGCTTGTCAGTCACAGCCCCTAGATATGCTTACACTCTGGTACACAAGGCTGTGTGACCTGCTGACACAATGACTGCTTGCAACCACAACGTTTTACACCCCTCACTGCTTCTTATCAGCCAATGCCTCAAGAATCTTCAGCGTCACATCCCAAAATGGCTTGACAGTGCCAATGTTCACCTGCAAGCACACCGAATCTGAATCCTTACAATGATTGATTGCACTGCCTGGGCTGAATTATAGTTGCCTTTGACAAGGATGCACCAAGCAGACAGGACTATGACACATTGATAGTTGACAAGATGCGGCAGCCGTCCAGGCAGCATGTCACCCATTCAACAGCAATACTGCAAGCTCACCCATTCACAGCAATGCTGCAAAGCATTTTGTGCTTTGCATCATGATCTGCAGATGCAGCTGCCTGCTGACCTGTTCATCTGGCGAGTGAGCTCCTGTGATGGTAGGTCCGTATGACACAGCGTCCATACCGGGCACCTTCTCACCAATGATGCCGCACTCTAGGCCAGCATGGATGGCCGCCACTTTGGGCTCCTTCCCAAGCAGCTGCTGGAAGGCATCCTTAGTCACCTGCAGTTGCAGCAAAGCTTTGCTGAGATCTGGCTCCTGTTGTGAAAGTGAGATCTGGCTTCTGCTGTGAAAGTGAGATCTGGCTGCTGCTGCTGCTGCTGCTGCTGTGAATATGAGACCTGGCTTTTGCTCAGACAGCAAATGTTGAAGATATGAGAGCAAAACCAAGGGTCTTTTGGCGGCAGTTCAACATGTGAATGGAGACGCGCTGCAGACGCTGCCTGCTACAGCCTGCACTCATGAAGTTAGGCACACCCAAATAGGACCTCACTTCTGCCCGGCAGTCCTACATCCTGCCCAACACCGGCATCAACATGTGCTGGCCTGCAGCAACTTGCAGATGGCATCGCGTCTGAGCTGGATGACATCATCAGCTGTCCCAGCCTGTTGCATGAAGAAATGCACCCTCCTTGTACAAACGTGTGCAATGTATGTGCACCAGCAGGTCTTCAGGATGAAATGTTGCAGGATGTACCTGCAGGACTGAATCTATGGTTTAGGGTTTGGTGTGTGTGAGGGTTTAGACTTTGAACCCTAAAAGATGAACCCTAAATATAGTACCTGCAGGACTGGTGAGCTAGGGTTGGGTGCCCAGCCAGGGTATGCCTTATCCTGTGCCACTGATGCACCGCACAAGCCAGCTATCGCTGCGATGCGCGCCCTCTGAACCTCCATCGCATGGCTCAAGCTGCTTCGAGTTGAGCAGGTGATTGTGTACGTCACCTCTGAGTCACCAGCAGTGCCGGGCTTGACTGCTGCCAGATTGTTGGACGTCTCAACCAGGCCTGCACATCAGTCAGCCAGTGATGACATGCAGATTGTCAGAGAGGTAAGAGTGCAGATCTTCTGAAGCAGCTTTCAGCAGACGGTGCAGTGCATGGCAAGATCACCATCACAGCATTCTTGCATGTGTGAGGCAGTCCGCAACACAAAACAAATGAAAGCACTTTTTCTGATAGATCCCAGGCTGTAGATACATGCACATCACGTGCTCAGACATCAGCCAGACTGATGAAGACATACCTGGCACAGCATGAGACCACTTGATGACGCCATGAGGCAGAGTAGACAGCAACGTGAGCAGCTTAATCTGGCTGTCAAGCGTCATGGCAGTAGGAGAGCGCTCTGGGTGGTCATAGATGTGAATGGCCATGTCCCTCTCCAAGTGACCATACTCATCTTTGAAGGAGAGGGCTTGCTGGCTGACAAGCTGTTGCACTAGCAGCCGGGTCTCTCCTGAGGGCACCTGCAGGCACAGCTTCAGTTGCCTACTTATCATTCAGTTGGCGTCTCTATGTCAGGGGCTGTGTAGCTCCGGGCTGCCGCCTAAGGAGGTTCTGTTATGGTTGCAGACAGGTGTAGACCATTCTTTTCTTTCTGTCTGAGGGTCAGGTGTCCTGTAACCGGACTGGATTCCTTTCCTGCCTTGGCAGACAGCCCCTTCTCAGCTTGTGATTGCAATTGCCCCAAGGGATAATCCACTGAAATGATAACGACCATGTAAAGAGAAAGCAATGATGAGTAGCACAGTTGCTGTGCTAATGATGCATCACAGTTGCTGTGGTTGTATCAATCTGAGACTGAGGGGTGCAAGGGTTTAACAATGCACAGGCAATCAGACATCAGGATACCTGGTTGCAGAGGGGCACAGACAGACTAAGGGGTTCAAACAGATCAACAGGTGACTAGGCATCTCAGTGCACACCCACCCACAACAGGCAAATGCCTCAGGAGTGCTCATTTGCTTACCTCCAGAATTGCTGACGCCTCTCTGGCAATGGCGTTCCTCTTGTCGCCTGCTGTCAAGCTGATGATGCGCACATCAGGGTGGGCTTTCACCACAGCCTGCAGCACCAGAGCAGCAAGCACCACAGCATTGCCTCTGTCCTCGCTGATGTTGAGGCCTGAGTGACCGCCCATGAGGCCGCTGATCTTGAGCTCCTGAGGGTGAGAGTGAGTCTTTGGTACTGGCTCTAGCTGTACTGGCAGCTCAAGTATGGAGTCTCCTCCGCCTGTGCAACATTTGAGGACGATGCAAGGGGTTTGACATGTTGTTGCTGACTATGTTAATTGTCAGACAGCTTGTACAGTCTGCAGCTGCAGCCTAGACAGCATCATGGCGACTTGCTAGCACACAACATGCCTGGTGGCAATGATGTAGGTAGTATAGCAACAGGTTACTTGCTAGGCGCTGCAGCCGGCATTGCTGAGAGTGTAATGTGAAAATCAACGACATTGCTGCAGGTCCAAAGCACTGTACACCCAGCAAAGCTTGCTGAGTTAAGCTGCGCACCAGCACATCCAATGCAGATCTCTCCCCAGTCTTCTGTATCCAGGTTCAGCAGTGTCCTGCCAGTCAATAGGTTGCCGTCCAGTCCGAAGGCACCTGCAGAACAGACCCGCTTTGAGTCAAGACCTGTGAGACACCTGAACAGCATCTTGCTTGACAGGCCGTCCAAATCACATTCGGTGCAACAGCGCTATGCCATGATAGATGCAGTAACAGCTCACACATTGCACAGTGGGCACAAGGCTTGCGAGTAACACCAGGTCTCAGACAGGCTTGAGTGCATCCCACCACGCATGCACACAGGAAGTGGCAGGAAATTGATGCATGTCCACAGGTTCTGAGAATGGCTCAGTATGCGAGCGAGATGCGTTGGGCAGCTGGACCGGGCAACATGCCTGTCAGGCCTGTTTCCTCATCAATGGTGAAGAGGCACTCCAAGGGTGGCAGCTTGGCTGAGTTCGGCATGTCCAGCAAGGCAAGGGCAGCAGCAACACCAATGCCATTGTCAGCACCCAGCGTTGTCCCTTCAGCCTGCAGTATATACTTACAACTGCACAGCTGCAGTTGACATGGCCTGACATGGCGTAGTGGATTCCCTGTGTGCAGCCGATGCAATGGTGTGTCGTGTACTGACTTTGAAGTGCCTGACTCGTTGAGAAAGACAGCGATTCATGATGGATGCAGGCCTGCCTTAAGCTGGCCGCACATAGATTGTACGCAAATTGACATTGCCAATTATAGCGTGTAGTGACTGCAGCAGCAGCTGACATTTGCAGAGCCGTGATAGATACCTTTAGCCAGTCGCCTTTCTTGATCAACTTCAAGGGGTCTTTGTGGAAGTCATGCTGAACATCATTGTTCTTCTCACACACCATGTCAATGTGACCCTGCATGTGTCAAATTTCGTGCTGCCATTTGCTGCTGGCTGATTTCAGACACAAAGCAAACATGAGGAGCTGCCATGCAACGAGGTTCCCATGCATGCACCAGCCTTCTGCAATACATGCATACACCAGCTTTGTGCAATGCATGCATTCTGTGATGACTGCTGTTAAGAATGTGAACTGACCACATTTGGTCATAGGTTACCTTGAGCTGGCATGCACGTGTTCTCCTAGAAATGGCAAAACCAATGTCAATCTGGTCGACAGTGAAATGCACCTGAATAACTACAGTGGGTGCAGCTTCACCACCGCCACTGCCTGGCCTTTTGATGACCATGTTGCCTGTGCTGTCCTGCTTGTAATCCAGCTTTCGCTGGGTTGCAAATTGTTGCAAGTATGCTATGACCCTGCAAACCCATGCTTGCTTCTCAGGCTTGATGTCAGAGTATCAAGCGGGGAACCGTGGGCAGTATGCAGAAATGGAGAGCACTGATGAGTGTCTGATCATATCTTGCAAGACTCACTGGTCCTCAAACTTTGATGGACGCGGGATCTGGGTCAGGTCGTGAAAGTAATCCCATAAAGCTTGTGGCTGCAAGCCTTGCACAGCGCTCTCTGGCATGGTGGACACTGTGATAGGCCCAGCAGCAGTTGCAGCCGTGCTTAGACTAAGTTTGGCAGTTTGACCCCAGCTGAGGCACCTTCGCGTTACCGTCGGGATAACTCTGCCTCGCTGCAGACTGAGACAACCAGCTGTGGAGGTGCGCAGATTGCAAGCGAGGGCAGGAACAGTTGTGCGCACGGCTAGCTGTTTCACAATGTACAGCATACAAACTCTGGTGTACCAATACCGGTGGTCAGCACAATGAGAAGTCTTATACTGCTCAGAATCTTGGTACTTGAGACTTTGAGCGATAGCAATCCGGTGCCTTGGGGATGTCACGGTGTCTTCGCTAGGACAGGGAAGCAATTACTAATGGCAGAGAGTGCATGCAAGGATGCAAGGAGCTGAAAGGATGCATTGGAAGCATGCAGATGCAGGCAAGCAGACCCTCAATTATGCTGCACAAAGTAGAGGTTCTTGATATGCTTGGAATGCTGTCTAACGGTGTGGCTTTGACCTGCTTGCCTGAGCTCACTATTTGCAACTTACATAGATGCAGCAATCAGCTCAAGCGCATGCAAATTACACACCAATGCAACATGGGTGTTCAAGACCAGCTCAAGATTTACAGGATGCCCAAGCTTGGCAATGCTGCGCACGTGAGTACAGCCACATGCTGCATCAGACACCATCAGCAAAGGTCACTTCAGTGTCAGCCGACACCATCAGCAAATGACACTGTGAGCCTACTTGGCAGCTGCGCATGTAGTTCTAGGAGGCGGCTGAGCTATGATACAATTGCGAAAAGCATTTCTCTGGTCCTCAGCTTTCAGTGGCCATGATGAAGAGCTGACCAAGCCATGAACCTGGTGCAAATGGAGACAGGCTGACCAAGGCAGACATGTCACAGGGATTTTGGGGACACGTTCTATCTGATGCTAACCAGCTCCTTTGAAAATTTGCCTCACTAAGTCTGCGGAGTAGACTCAGTTGGCTTTCGCCCAGATCAACTGTGAGGGCCTCTGCCAGTGGAAGTAGCTGACCAACATCAACTGCTGCATACTGCAGCAGTTCTTGAGCAAGTGGACGGCGTTTCCATAGATTGTAGTCAACTGTCATTCTCTTCTGAATCGCTGCAAGCATTGAGATCTGGTGTCAAAGTCTCTAGAATCGACGTAACTACCTTGATGTGCTAAGCTGCACAGCATGGGCATGGCCAATAGGACAACAGCTCAGGCACATGTCTACATGGATTGCTGGCTGAGTTCACCTTGCTTTCTGGCAGGTATGGGAAGGTTGTATGCAGCCAGCAAGTCTGCTAGACTACTCATCTCATGCTTGTGACGGTGCGCATCCAAAATCTTCTCCCACAGCATCGTCAGAGCATGAGCAACCTGGACACATATGAATGTTTACTCTAGCTGCTGTGACACAGGAGTAGGCAACGGTGACTGAATGCTGGGTGATGATTTGAAACATGCAGCTGCAGAATCAGCATACACAATAAATAGTGTCATTGCGGCTGTACACATACAAGCCTTGAAAGTGTCACTGGCAGTTGATATTGCATGATGTGTTCACTAAGACTGTACCTGGGTGTCAAAGACGCTCTCTAGCTTGATTCCCTTTTGATAGCCCTTTTGATAGTACAGAGCAGCTGAGTCCTGCCGACAGTCGTGTATGACTTTGACCACTGTCTTGTCCTCAAGAAGTGCCTTCAGACTCTGCATGACATCTCCCTGAGCTGTCAAGGCATCCAGTATGTAACATGTGTCTTGAGCTTGTATCTGCAGCAGCATGAGCTCATAGCTGGATGCAGGTGCTTGAAGATCTAGATGCTGCTATCTGAAGGGGGTGTTCATTGCCCAGCTATGGCCTTGAGTAGATTCACTCAGTAACATCGGTTGATAGAGCACACACAGCTTCTATATGCATAAGACTTTGTTCTGCACATACTCTGTGCAAGGGTCCGATTCACATGGTTCCACTGCTTGGTAACAGCATAGCAACAGCAGCAGCAGCAGCAGCAGCAGCAGCAGCCGAGGGGCCTGAAGCTCAATCGCAGCAGCAGAGGCAGCAGGTTGGCAGGCACCCTTCTACCTGCACCAAGCAAAGCTTGCCACTGCGCGAAAGTGAACATCCTTCACAGTCCAGTTCAATCTTGGCAGTGCACTTACCAAGATGGTGGATGGAGGTCACCTGCTGAGCTGTCATGACCATGACCAACTTTGCCTGCATGTGTGCACAGATCACATCACCTGCATCTGCAGTCTTCACTCAAAGGACTGTTGTTGACAGTCATGCATTTAAAGCAAACCAAGTCTCAGCTGCTTGAGACAACTGCATCCGGGCATACCGTGGATGAGCTAGCAGCGCTTGTCTCAACAGTTGCAGCTTGGTGTTTGACTCTGGTCTGTTGTGTGACTACTGGACATGGCTCAGTGTCCAGAAAGCAGATGCAAAGAAAAGCCCAGACAAGGGACGCCGACGCAGCAAGAAAGGTATAACAGCTCCAGTTATGCATGTCGTGCTTGCTGCGTGCACCCCTAAGCAGCATGGTGTTGTAGTGCCATGTGCAGGTCAAAGACCACCTGCATCACAGCAACTGAAAGTCGTGCTTTGTAGGCGGTGGCAATGGTAGTGACAGGCATGGCACTCAAGCAAATGAAGACGATGCAGCTTCAGGTAAGCATGTTGTGCTGACTGGAATTGCTACTGACACATTATGGCTGCAATGCTACTTGTATGTGAAGGCACAGGCGTTGAGCATCCCGTTTCCATGCAATATTTCAGAACTGCTGTTGCCAAATCAATTTCACGCTATACACTTCGCAAGCATGTTGTGCAGATGCAAGGAAGAGTGGTAAACCTGACAGCAAGGATCATGATGATCAGATGTCAGGCTTGAGCCATGTGTCTCCTACACAGGCTCCAAGTGCCCCTGCAGGTACAGGTAATTCTTGCTCTGCAAAATATTGTCTACTGCCCATATTGCCAAATGTGTATCTGCTACGGTGCTGATGTCACCTTGTTATGGACACCATTACGACATTTCATGTAATTTACATGAACACTAAGCGTGTTCAAGTTGCAATTCCAGGTAGATTGAACTTTGAGGACGTCATTACCAGCAAGATGGAAGAGTTTGGCATCAAGGGTGACTACATCCCAAAGGGAATGGAGGTTTATTGCGTTCTGCAGTCCCTAGAGGAAAACGTACAAGTTGTCCTTTTGGCCAAGACAAAATGCCGCATGGTATGTAGCGGTGTGTCTGCCTGTCAAAACCAAGCATGTTGCTGGGTTGCAAGTGGTGCAAAAACATAGT
>JAABUP010003291.1_pt1 | contig 28797 bp, 35 predicted proteins | sample 5559201 | NCBI WGS metagenome assembly JAABUP01 (sample SAMN10711887, study PRJNA513373) | rock metagenome | isolation source: Antarctica rocks | place: Antarctica | reverse complement strand
TACATAAGAAGATGGTGGAGAGGCAGCTGAATATGATGCTTAATGTCCCACGACCTGGTGATTCAAGGACCCAACCAACCAACGCCTGTGATGTGGGTGTTGGACTTGGGCTGTCCTCGAAATCCATGAACTAGTCCGATATGCTCTAGCGGGGAGGAAGCCAATGAGGTCCATCTAGATGAGCAACGTGAAGGTGAAAGGATTATGTTACGATAAGTTGAAAAGCTGTAATGTTGGTCAATTTATCTACGAAAAGGTATCGAACGGCGGCAAATCCTCTCCCTCGAACCACAGAAAACCTAGCCAGCAATTGGTGGTATATGCGCCAGTGGCACCACAGAGCGGAAATACACAGAGGAAAGCACTAGTTTTTCAAGTAAGAGAGATAATCCGCCGTCTCCTGCATACGCCGGGTCTGGAATCCCGATTCAAGAACGCGGCTTGAGTTGTGCATGACATAATGTTATTCAATTCTCACCATCTTATCAAAGAATCTCTTTGCTCTGTGCCATCCTGAACTGGAATTGCTTTGCTCTTCGTCTGTGGTTTACAGGTGTCATCTTCTTGTACTTGGTTACAGATGAGAAGCAATGAATGGCCAGAGACCGTATCGAAATTGACATTGTAGAGACAAGTCATAGCAAGCAATTTTGATGTATTCGTCTTATCATCAGTCCACCGCGAACAACTCTCCTGTGTGCGCATTATGGTCTCCTCCAAGCTATCTTGAAGACCACTTCCCCTCTCTGCCTCAATTATCGAAATAGCCATGGCATCCCTTACAAATCAGATCATAACGAGGATACATCCAGCAAATCATGAGTGATATGGTTGACAATAGTATCGCGTTGGTCCACCTCCCACGCCGCCCTGGGTACAATGATTAGTGGTACTAGTTGACTGTGTACGAGAAACAGGCCCTGGAGACTCGTGTGCGGAATCTGATCAACTCACAGGCGTAGAGAAACAATTCCCTGCAACCACTGCCCCCTCCAAACTGATGCAGCACTCGCCTCCGTCTTCCTTAGCGTTGCAAGAGTTGAAGTAGCTGGTAGAGTTCGACGGGCTACAGACATAGTGTGTCTTTGCCTTGGCCTAAGTCCTGACATCAGCTTTTCGAAAAGGACCCGGAGAATGTGAATACAGGGGAGAGTAAAGCTAGCTTGGCTGGGGAGTGTACCTTCTTGGGCTTACAGATACCTAGCCCTGAGGCGTGGTTCGAGACATAGCAACATGTCTTGTTTACGCTCGATGAGTCGCAGGAGTCGAAGGAGGATGATTGTACGGCTGCGATTTGCAAAATCGCGACAAGAACGAGATAATATTTCATCTTTGTTGCAGGAGCGGATGGTTGGAATGTTGACAGGTTGAAAGAGGTCCAGGGGTAGGTTGATGGGCTGTTTTATAGTATTGGGATCTCTGGGCGAGGGAAGAGATCGGCTGCGATACGAGGGTGAGCAAGACGAGGACGCGTCGCTTTGAGATGTGATTGGATGTTCTAGGCGAGTATTCAGCCACAACGTCCACAATGCGCTTTCATGACCTCTTTTGTCGAATCATATGACAAATCGCTCGACACGTCGCAGATTTTCTCGTTTCGGCGAAAGACTGACTGAAGTGTAGAGTTAGACCCACGTTCACGACTAGCAGTAGCCGCGCTGGATGCAGAGGCAGATCATGAATTTCGAGAGCATAAAGTACTGTGGACATTGAAGTCGAAGATAGCATCCTACCGACGAAGACAGACTGGCTTCTTGATTTCGTTGAATTGTTCGGGCTACTGCGTTATATTTTCATACATGCTTCTTACACATACACGCTCTCGATCGTGACACCTGCTTTGAGCAAAGGCTCGGTCGACCGAACATCCGAAAATTTTGAAAGTACGGAGCAGTGGCAGCGAGAATATCGCTCTTCTATTGTCTTTTCATCACACAGCTGATGTCACGTTAGAGAGAAGGAAAACGCACAGCAAGTAGAAAGTAGGGTGGCGTTCGAAGCTGTCAGTCACCAGCATCGCTGCACAGAGGAAACAGACATGGTATTTGCAACACTAGGAACCGGAATCGCTCAAGAAACATGCCTCAAACGTCGCCCTGGTTCCAGAGCAAGACCTAACGCCGACTCCCATGTATGGTATTAGCTCATCTTGACACACTCGACATAACCCCTCCACTCCATTGTAGTCTGCTTGCGAGTATCCGGTCTATCACATCTCTGGAAACCCGACGTCATTGTCTGTCCCCGTAAGACACCCTTTCTGGAGAAAATGCTCAGCAGTTGCACGCTCCGGCACCTTGGGTTCCGGGGGCTTCTCGCCCGAGATCGACCCCTGGTCCTCGGGGGTTTGACCTCATATTCCTGACACCGGCTTGTTCGAGTGGCAACTTCCTTGCAATGGCTGTAAAAAGATCTCGGACATTCTCTGCTGTCTTCGCGGACGTCTCGAAAAATAGCAGGCCTGCTTCTCTCGCATATGCCTCAGCATCTGAGGTTGTGATGGCACGCTTGTCTGGATGTTCAGCCACTAGATCCGCCTTGTTTCCTGCCAGAGCAATGATGATGTTTTCGTTCGCTTGTCTTTGTAGTTCTTTGACCCATGCCTTTGCCTTGTCTAGAGAAGACTACGCTTTCATTAGCCCCGCCCACGTCCGAAAGAGAAGGTTCGCGTACAGCTTGCGTGATATCGTAGACGACCACAGCGCAGTTGGCATTCCTGTAGTACATAGGAGCTAGAGACTTATATCTTTCCTGGCCCGCAGTGTCCCATATCTCGAACTTGACTGTGGTAGTGTCATCGAGTGAGATGGTTTGTGTAAGGAAAGCAGCGCCGATAGTCGACTCTCGATAGTCATCGAATTGATCCTAAATCTCCGTCAGTGCCTGCCCCATTGATTATAGGGCGTACTTGGCTGATCCAATAGGTTTTAGCTGACTTACTTTGACGAATCTCAGGACGAGGGAGCTCTGGAAACAAATCAGCCCTCGATCAGTCTATCCTGGCCTTGAGAGCAAAGTACCTTTCCGACGGCGGATTCACCTGATCACTATGTCAGTCTTCTTGTGGATCCTAGTGAGTCCAAGATTATGGCGAACGTACCCAGTAACACAAGCTTGAACTGAGCAAAGCGTGCTCCTGGACGAGCACCGGTGGTCACCCGAGATGACATGGCTATGTCAATATCTAGGCGCAGCCAGATCTGTGAGTCTCGTCGAAGTTAGATTAGCCGTAAGAGGATGAGTTATTGACAGTGTTTATGATCGATTTTACAGATGTAGCTGCCTCTCTAGCGGGCGGAAGCCATCAAATGACGCCGTTTCTGGTAGGGCTGAGATGCCAAGACGTATCCAGTCTTGGCAGATTCATTTTCCCTAAAGATTAAACAAAATTTAACAAACACCTTTTTCAGCAATTTCTATTATTTTTTCAGACCATAGGGCCCTCTCTTGAGAGACCTGCGGAAACCAGTCCTATTCTGCAGTCCAGAGTGTAGGCGCTCAAGATGAGCTCCCACAATGATGAATATCAGACCCCCTTGAATTCGCGCTATTGCAGCGAGGAGATGAAAAAGCTCTTCTCCCCAAGAAAGAGAACTTCCACATGGCGTCAGCTTTGGCTGATTCTCGCAGAAGCAGAGAAAGAGCTTGGTATAGCAGGTATAACTGATGAAGCCCTTTCGCAAATGCGGGAAAATGTCATCATCCAGGACGAGGATTTTCCAATAGTTGCGGCAGAAGAGAAACGTCGCAGACATGATGTAATGGCTCATGTATACGCTTTTGGCCTCAGATGCCCTGCTGCCGCAGGTTTGATTCATTTAGGAGCGACCAGTTGTTATGGTAGCTGTTCGAAGCTCCTCTAGGCGATAACAAGCTCTAACCATAGTTGCAGTGACTGACAATGCGGATTTGATATTTCTTAGAGATGGCCTTGATCTGCTGCTTCCCGCATTGGCGAAGATCATTCAAGAACTAGCAGATTTTGCTCGCCAGTGGAGGGACCAGCCTTGTCTAAGCTACACGCATGGCCAAAGTGCAAGCCCATCGACTGTAGGGAAGAGAGCCTGTGTTTGGATTCAGGATCTTCTAATGGATCTGCGGAACATTGAACGCGCAAGATCGGACCTGCGCTTTCGTGGGGTCAAGGGTGCCACAGGTACCCAGGGAACTTTTCTGGTGCTGTTCAAAGGCGATCACGATAAGGTCGAGGCACTAGATGAGTTGGTCACAAGAAAAGCTGGGTTCGACTCCGTTTACACCATCTCTACTCAAGTACGTTTTCTCTGAGGCCAACACTATTCTGATGTGTCTCACACCCATAGACATATTCTCGTAAAATCGATGTAGACGTTTTACAGGCGCTAGGAGGATTTGGTGCCACTTGTCAACGCATCACTGGAGACATTCGGCATCTGGCTATGCTTAAGGAAATGGAGGAACCCTTTGAAGGTAAATCTCACATTGAATTCTTCTAATGTCTCCAGAACCCCGTGGCACTTCATGTATGAAAGAATCCTGATGCTCAGATACTCACGTTCGTCAGCTGACCAGATCGGATCTTCCGCTATGGCTTATAAAAGGAACCCGATGCGGTCAGAGCGAGGAGGCTCGCTCGGAAGGAAATTGATGAATTTACCAATGGACGCTCTAGCTACGTATGCCGGACAGTGGTTTGAAAGGACACTTGATGATAGGTTCGTACTTCGCCTCTTCGGGTAATGGAGAACTTGTCAATCTCATATCATACAGTGCTATTCGACGTATATCAATACCCCAAGCGTTCCTACTGGCCGATGCCGAGATGCGAATTTTGGAAAACGTAAATTCTGAGCTCCTAACATTCAAATAATGCTGACGTGGTAGCAGGTATGTTCCGGATTCGTTGTCTACCCTGCTGTTATCAACAAACGTCTAGCTGAAGAATTGCCGTTTATGGCAACGTAAGTACTCTCATATTCCAATCCTAACCTTCCATGCCTCGAGCTTACTTTCTTGTCAGTGAACATATTATCATGGCTCTGTCACAAAGAGGGGTCTCCCGTCAAGAGGCCCATGAGCAGATCAGAGTTCTCTCTCACCAAGCAGCCAAAGTTGTCAAAGAGGAAGGCAAAGACAATGATCTCATGGACAGAATTCGAAACACCCCATTTTTCGAGCCCATCGTCGATCAGCTCGACGAATTACTCGATCCCAGGAATTACGTAGGACGATCTTCTCAGCAGGTAGTACGCTTTACGGGTCCCGGAGGAGAGGTTGAGAAAGCCTTAAGCAAGTATGAAGAGGATCTGAAACAAAGGGGCGCCGTGCAATTGAGTGTGTAGGCTTCGCTCCCTTGTTTCTGCTAAACATGAATCATGTTCTACCCCTCTTCAGAACAGAGCACCGGCAATAGGAAGTGGAAATTGCGATGGTGAGACACGATGGTTGCTTTTCTGGAAGGGGTCGAGATCACTCTGGATTGCGAGGGTGGAGAAGGAGGTAGGAATCAGATAGAAGGGCAGGAGGCCAAAATGAGTGAGAGTTTGCGTCACATCAGCCCAAGGGAAAAACAAGGAATTTGGATTAGGAGGAGGGCACCATTTTGAAAAATGCTTTATATGCTGATGACGGCATTACGAAAGCAACGTTTACCTCTGCCCTACACAGACTGAAGGCTCAATAAGAACTGAGCGAGTTACTCTTGTATGCTGTGGTGGACATCAGGATGAAATGAAGAGAATTTTACAAAATTGAGCTTGATGGTTCTTCGTAATTTGTGAGATGCGTGGGGACTAAACGTACTGTTTGAAGTAGATGAGAGGAGAGTCTTCAAGCACTCTGCCATTTGGCCTTGCCATGGATATTGTGACTGCCGCCATTAGAAGATTTCAAAGGATGTGGATGAGTATGATCTGTAGATGGAGATGTTGATACCTCAATAGCAAGAACATTGATTGGAACAATGCATGTCAATATCATGCATGCGTGTCGGACTGTGATGGCCAGAGGTCTTAGGAACCTTAAGGAATGCCACATAAGCACCCTCTCTTTAATACAGGAATCACTCATACCCCATCACCTCCAAGCCAGCATTATTGACGCGCGATTACAGAGCAAGAAGATTTCCTTGGAGTAGTAAGCAGGCTCGGGACAGCGTATGGCCATACGGTGGGCCATCGATGGCAGCGCAAATAGCTGTAGATAGCCTGTCACATAAGGGTATGCCCAGTGTGGGAATCGTCCATGTATACAAGGCACGGTCACGCATATGGAAGATGATCCTCAGACAAACCTAGTAGAGAAAGCCTGGGGCTTGAAAGCTTATGGTCAACTCATAGTAAACTAGGCGGAAGCCTGTCAAGAGATGAATCATTCATTGCCTCTTGGAGAGATTAAGAATCATTATAAATTGTAATAGGGCACAATCGAACATTCAATACCTGGCCGGGGTAGCTCAATCGGGTACGAAATTTGACTCCTGATGATGGTCCTCGAGTTAACAATCATCGCAGTAGAGCGTGTGGCTCTTAATCTTAGAGATAACCTCAAGGTCGCGGGTGTAAGATATTACAAAATTCACGATTCTGTAATGGTTTCTAACATGCATTTAGTCGAGCCCCGCCTTCGGCTTCTATTTTTCCTATTTTTGTATTGTTCTTGAAATTTTGTTGGAGCACAGGAACACGTATCTAAGGTCCAACTTCGTCTATAAACAGCTTTTCGATTTTTCAATGTGACATATTTTCAAGGTGGGAGTGCACCCAGTAAGTCAGCCTTATCGGAGATAGCCAGGCCCTTGCGGCTAATCCTCGGAAATGTAAGATCGCCTCTCAATTGCGACCTTCCGAATTCCGATCTTAACCTATCGTACGGTCTCATTCTGTGTGAGGTAAATCAAAAGATGGGGCTCCTCGTTCCCTTCCGCGACATCAACGTCCATGCATCTGCCTCTCACTATGCATTCACATCCCCTTCCTCGCCAGCTGCGCAGACAATGGTTGTTGAACGACCTTCCGGAGACCTTCGCCTGAATGATGGTGCTCTTTTGGGCGCCAAAAGGGTGTCTAGCATCGCTGGCATCCTCGGCATGATCAAGCTCAGATTAGGTCAAGAGCTTCCTTTCCATGTGTACTTATCTTAGCTAACGGGCCCAGACAAATACATAATCGTAATCACAAAAGCGCAACCCATGGGCCGTCTGAAAGGGCATATGGTCTACAAAATCATCTCCACCGAATTCTTACCACTGCGCGAACGAGCACTGCATGACCCAGATGAAGACACATACCTCAATCTACTCAAGACACTCCTCAAGACCGGACCTGTGTACTTCTCCTACTCTTTCGACATCACCAACAGCTTCCAGCGGCAAGCGCAATCCGATACCAGACAGCCGTTGTGGAGGCGTGCAGACGATCGCTTTTTCTGGAATAAGTTCATTCAGTCAGATATCATAGATCTTGCGAATGGCGCCGGCAGTGGATCTGGGCTTCGCGGGGGACAGCAAACCGGGGTTGATCCTTTCATTCTGCCGGTTATGTTTGGAATGCTGAGGATCACACAAACCCGAATCAAGGCAACCCCCGTGACATTCTCTCTGCTAACAAGACGCTCAAGACATCGAGCTGGTACGCGCTATCTCACCCGTGGTATAGATGATCAAGGACATGTTGCCAACTACAACGAGACTGAGCAGATCGTAATACTGAATGATGAGGCTGGTGGGCTGGGCGGCTTTGCGGGTGGACAAGGTATGCAGAATGGCAAGGTGGGAGGTAATGAGGGCTATGAACCTCAGGTCATGTCCTATGTCCAAACCAGGGGTAGCGTCCCGGTTTATTGGGCGGAAGTCAATACATTACACTACACGCCAAACCTTGAAGTTCGTGGAGCCGAGACAGCTGTTGATGCTGCTAGGCGACATTTCAATGAACAGATCAGCCTGTATGGTGACAACTACTTGGTCAACTTAGTCAATCAAAGGGGCCGCGAAGACCGGGTGAAGAAAGCGTATGAGCAGATGATTCGCATACTGGTCTCCTCCCCGGACGAGGCAACACAAGCAGACTATGTTACAAATGAAAAGATACATGTTGTGGAGGCAAGCGAAAAAAATCAGAAGTATGACAGACTCCACTATGTCTACTTTGACTTTCACAATGAGACCAAAGGCCTGAAGTGGCATCGCGCATTATTGTTGCTTGATCAACTGAAGCAAGGTTTGATCAAAGGCCAGTATTTCCGAGGAGTGGCTATGCCGGCGGATGCACAAGGTCGACTCGAAATTCGAAATCAGCAGACTGCGGTTGTGAGGACAAACTGCATGGACTGTTTGGACAGGACCAACGTTGTTCAGACCATGATCGCTCGTTGGACACTGACACGGCAATTAATTGACGTCGGTGCGTTGAAGCAAGGGGAATCTGCAGATGACGATAAGAGCTTTGAGAAACTTTTTCGCAACATCTGGGCGGACAACGCCGATGTTGTGTCCAGATCATATTCCGGAACAGGAGCCCTCAAGACGGACTTCACAAGAACAGGCGAGAGGACAAGAGCAGGAGCGGCTCAAGATCTCAACAATTCCATCACACGTTACGTCAAGAATAATTTCGGGGACGGTCCAAGGCAAGACGCATTTGACCTCTTCCTGGGCGCCCACCTTCCTCCACCATCGATTACTGACGCCAGCCTCGTCTTCAAAGATCGAAGACCTGTCCTAATCCAGGCTATACCTTATATGCTTGCCTTTAGCTTCTTCCTTGTCATCGTCACCTCACTCACCAGGACCCGACCAGAAACAACCATTTGGCCCTTACGGGTTTTTGCTATATTTTGGATGGCGATCGGCAGTTGGTGTGCTCACTTCATCTGGACTCATGGCATGCTCTACGTGAGTTGAAATCTACTACTCATTTCAATCGCAATTTGACTGACACTAGACGATTGTAGGTCAATTGGCCAAAGCTCAATACTCCTCGATGGGCTCAAGAAGGGTATCAGGACACCATGGGCAGTGTGCTTCAAGACAAGGTTATTGGTCCTTTCGTATCAAGGCACGAGCGTGGCCTGAGCAATGCTCGCGTGGGGCATCTTGAGGAAGGCAAAAAGAGGATCCAATAGCAGTGTCTGCTGTACGCCTGTAATGTATAATGGACTTGACTGTCCTCTCGAGGCCACGGCCTCATTATAGAATAAGCATCACTAGCTTGAGGACTCTATCAGGACAGATCATGATGTCCACTACTATCAGGCCAACACTGGTATTACATTGCTTCGATGCGCTTTGGATACCGTTGTCGCCAGAAGCATTGGTGGGTTGTACATCATCGAGCCCGAGGACTGGCCTCTAGTCACAAGGCATTGATGCACGATGTACATAGCCTGTAGTTTACCCAGTACTGGCTTCTACTGGAGCGCCTACGGAAGCAACTTTCTATTCTAAGAATATTAGTGTTGTGCTCCAACAAAATTTTCGAGCCCCCAGTTTTGTAATTCAATTTGGTACCCGTGCACAACATATGTAAAACTCTCCACGAACTGTGGCTGGTGAAAGCTGAGTGGTTTTGACACGTTCGGCATTCACAAAGGGATATGGCGAGATACAGTGACCTCCGTCCTTTCCATCTGAGTTCGGTAATCCATGACGCAGGCTGAGTCGTCCCTTGAGTCTAGCTCTCCAAAGTACATCTATTGACATGTCTTCCCCCGAAGAGACTGAGATATCTTCATCTGCATCAGAAGTGTTCCAATCCGCTCAGCCGCTGCCCAATCAATTCCGCCCGGAAATAGTTGTCTCTGATTCATCTGAGGGGGAGCAATCTGATGAGCCCAGTGCCAGTGGAAAATCGCCAACCATAGCGCTTGCTGGGGATGTAGAGGAGTCTTCTCGGGGGAAACAGGCTGAACACTCCCAAGCCACAACGGAAGGAGGCTCTGGCGTTTCGGATGACGATGTCTCAGACCACACCCCGTCTCCAACGCGGCCCAACAAGTATCGGGGACCAGCCTCGACATGGCGGAATTGGACTGTCTCAGAGCGGGAATTAGCAGCCAGTCTCGTCCAGCTGACTGCAAAAGATCTCAGCGTCCATCTTTATAATGCATTCAAACTCAAAAAGAGGAGTAGCATTCAAGATCGGCAGTACCAGCCAGAGGATTCCGATGAGCATGCGATTGACGACACGACTCATTGGGTCCTTCCGAAAGTCTGGACAGCCTGGCCTTTGCCGCCCGACAAGGTCCCTAGAGAGGATGACGGGAACCGTTGGGAGGAAGAAGGTAGTTTGAGACGGCAGCCTTACGTCAAGCAGCTCAATAGGAGCGAGAATCTGAGAGAGCTACTGGTTGCACGGATTCTGCGTCTTGCTAGAGAGCGTCTCCTGAGCCGCGACCCAGAGGATCCTGAATCTAATCCTACGACTACCAAGGTACAACAAGAATCATGCATCCAACAGCCAGCCAAGGCTCCAACTAGTTTAGAGCAGGGCCAACGCTCAAAGAAATTCAAGCCAGAGATCATGGCAGATGATGATTTAGCAAGCCAAATTCTACGGCCCACAGTCCAACATGTCTTGTCAAAGCTTGACTGCTTACTGATGGGACTACACCATGCACGAAGTTCATACTTCTCAGTGGATGATGCGGCAAGTGACTCTCAAAGCCAGGCGACTGAGCAGTCAACCTCACAAGGTAGGCCTCGGAAGCGGAAACGTAGCACTTCAGATCCTGGACTGAAGACTGCGAAAGCATCCAAGGCAACCGCTAGCCCTGATGTCGAGGATGCATCTGAAGGTAGAAATGTGTCAAAATCGAAGAGTCGACGCCGACAGTCGAGGGCTCAAAGCATTCACTCCCGTAGATTACGTCTTGGTCTACGAGATTGGAGCGATGTACTCGGTGTTGCTTCGATGACTGGCTGGAGCTCAGATGTGGTAGAGAGGACTGCAGCTCGTTGTGCATCGCTCTTTGGCGAAGGCATCACTTTTAGGACGTTGGAGGAGGGGACATTATCGTTTACCGAGCACTCACTTACGCCGGGCGGTCAACAACCAACGATTGAAAAAGACAGTGAGCTTACGGCCGAGAAAGCATTGGGTCGAATTGGTGAAGGGCAGCAAGAGATGTTCGGTGGTGTCCATACTGACGGCTTCCTCGCACCAATTGAAGGCAAGAAATCTTGGAAGTATTCAAAACGGTCAAAACGAAGACGTGAATCGCAGAGATCCAAGGGTCAAGTCTCATCGGACAGTACAGCGTCATCGATCACTTGAGTTGACCAATGGTCTCGGACGACAAATGCTAGCACTTGCATGAAGTGAGTGAATGATTGGTAACCTCACTCGCCGTCTCCCTCAGCTACAAGAATCTGCCCCTCTCGTTTCTCTCCTTGTCTGAACTCCCAATCTTCATCACCGGAACGTCTCATCCTCTCAGCTTGCGAGAGCTCTTGTTCATCAGTCAATTATCGATGAGCACTACTGCTACAAAGCTAATACGCGCATCCTGAACTCATCTGTGAATCACTCACCTCAGCGAGCTAACATCAAACTACTTTCAAGGTGTTGGTACTTGTCTCCTACCAACAACATCACAACATCTACTCACTGGCTCAATCATCGGATCCATTTGCTTCGCCATCAATATTACTACCTTAGTCTTGCCTGATCGTCATCAGAGTACGCTCGTCAATCTCAATTCATGATGGCAACGAATCGCGATGATGCAAGCTCGATTCTTTTCAACTTTGAAAACGGTGCCTCCAATGTCGTCAATCTTGATGATAATTACGATGACGACAGCGATGGAACTCTCTTGGGAGACGAATTTGAAGACCGATTCATTCGACCAACGCTCGAATTCGTAAGGACTCAGCCTGTGCAGCCCACAAGCAATGAGAATGTCAAGCGTCTCGATTCCTTGAGTGTAAGTGGAAGAACTTACAGACCTGGCAAAACAGTCGAGCTTGTCGACGGAGATTTCCTTAGGATCACAGCAATCATGACTCATCAGACTTCTCATCCCCCATCTTTGAAAGGTATAAGATTCCGTCGGAACAAATTCCTCGATGGGATGCTTGAGTTCAAGCGTAATGAGGTTACTATGCTTCTCGAGTATGATGAGAACGATCCTCGAGATGTCTATCACCAGAGCATCAAGACTGTCGAACTTTTCGAGATCCTGAAGCTACGCGAACTTGTCAAGACCAATCAGCCTTTCCCACGTGCAAGTTTCCGTGAGTCGGACCCTAATTGGAGGAGCCAGGGCGACGACTATATCGTGGAAAATGGCAGGATTGTGTGCCGGACAAAAAGGGTCATCATCAGCAAAAATGAAGGCTGGATTCAATTTCTCAAGGAAGCTGAAGCAGACAGCGGGTTCGGAATGTCAGCGACTGTCCTCAGATTCGAGTTCCGCGGTGACACGATCCTTGGAGGCCAGTGTCAACAATGGCTCAGAGGGGAGGTTGCCTTTGATGAGGCTGACCGCAAGAATTCGCGTGGGATCGATCTATTACATTTCCACCGTCGGACCGCCCAGCTACAAAACGAGTCTACTATGCTAATACACGAGGACTGGGTGCCCCATCATCAACAGAGATACTCTTTTGGGGATGCCTTTTGTGGTGCAGGAGGAATCTCGAGAGGTGCTAAGGCCGCTGGATTACGCATTGATTGGGGCTTCGATTTCGACCCAGCTTCGATCGAATCTTACCGACGGAACTTTCATGAGACGCGCTGCGAAGCCATTGCCGCTCACGAGTTTGTGACCGTGATCGGTGAAGACTTTCAAGTCGACATATTACATCTGTCTCCTCCTTGCAAGACATTTTCTCCCTTCCATGTACACCCGGGCCAGAACGACGAGCTAAACGATGCTACGTTCTTTGCAATCGAGGAATTACTTAAGAAAGTCAAACCTCGGATCGTTACTCTGGAAGAAACGTTTGGACTGACGCGAATGGATAAGAATCAGCCCTGGTTCCGGGCCATGATTCAAGTGTTCACAAAACTCGGCTTCAGCGTAAGGTGGAAGGTCTTCAACCTCGAAGATTTTGGACTTCCCCAGCCCAGAAAGCGACTCTTCGTCTTTGCGTCTTGGTAAGTCTTCTTCCAACCAGCCGTCCCTAAGTACAGATTCTGACCTATCGTCTCAAGTCCCGGCGAGCCTCTGCCAGAATTTCCCGCACGAACCCATTGTAAAGCAGCAGATCTCCACCGCTTTCCACATCTATCGCGCTTCCCCACCGTGGACGATGCCATCGCCAAGATCCCGCAAGGTTTCCCGCTCCACAATCCTGAGCAAGTAGGGAAGCGTGACGAACCACCATACGCTGGGAATCTGCCCTTGAGACACACCATCTGCTGTAATGGCAACTACGACTATCATCCATCTGGCAAGCGCAACTTCACGCTACGAGAGATGGCGTGTCTACAGGGCTTTCCTCTAGAACACCAATTCGGTCCAATGCGCACGAGGATACAAATTGGAAATGCTGTGCCTCCGATTGTGGCGAAGGTGTTTTTCAATCATATCAGAAAGCATCTGTTGAAGGTTGATGGGTTAGCATGAATGGACGAGGGATGGGTGTGAGTGGGAAGTGGAGCGAGGAGAGAGATGACGTGATGTTGAGGTGCGACTTGATGGTAGTGAAGCAAACGTTAAGGTTTGAAATGATTTTGGGGGAACGGCTCTGGGGAGAAAGTTCAGCAGGCATTGAGATTTGCTTGGCAAAGTGGAACGAGTCTGGTATGTCGAGGTGGCAACGAGGCAGAGCTTGGATAGGCAGACTGAATTGGGAAGAATGAATCTTCTATTCGAATTATCTAGGTGTATCAATACGGGTTTCCAATCCATCTATCCCGTGGAAGTATGCCGAGTCGGGTAAGGTGTCTTTGTCCAAGTGCGCACAGCACAGACCGATACCTTACATCCCGAGTCGATAAAAATTCCAATCCAACAGACTCCATCCCCCCACAAATCGATCTCCAACCCTCAACACTCATCCCTCAACAATCCCCCCCCTGTACAACCCCGTAGGCCCAGCCGTAACCATCGCCTCCCCTATCCCCCGCTCCCACACCGTAGACCACGCACCCGTCGCCTCGCCATCCCAATCCAAAGCCGAACGCCCCGCCACAAACTCCGTCGCCACATCCTTCGAACACCCCAGCACAACCGTCGTCGTCACGTCCTTCGTGACAGTAGTCGCCTCCATCCCCGTTCCCGCTCCCTTGATTCGACCGAGTTCTCCTCCCTCCGGGATCATGGGCCCGTGGCCTAGGCCGACGGTCTTGATGGCGATGGCGCAGCCGGAGCAGTTTATTAGGGAGGTCGAGGTGAGGGTGGTGGCGTAGTGGGTGGGGGCGTGGGGGAGGGAGAGCGCGAGGAAGGTGTTGAGGGTTTTGGTGCAGGTTGGGGTTGGGGTGGGGAGGAGGAGGGTGGTGGTGGTGGAGGAGGTTATGGTGGTGGTGGTGGTGGCGAGGGCGGTGGGTGTCGTGGCGAGGAAGGTGGTGGTGGTGGTGGTGGTGGTGGTTGGGGTGGTAAGGAAGGTGGTGGTGGTGGTGGTGGTGGCGAGGGTGGTGGGGACGTGCCGATCGAGGTTGATGGTGATGTAGGTGGTGTAGGTGCCGTTGTGGCCGATTGCCCTGATGTCGTCGCGGGGGTTGCAGGGGTGGGCTGGCGAACAGGGGGGACGGGCTGCATGGACTTCGGGCTTGGCGGCGGCGGGGCCTGTGAAGGAGTTGGGGTAGGGGTTCGCGGCGCTGTCTTTTTCTTCGGGCACATCGGATCCGGGGACCACCATGGGGAGTTTGTTGGAGAGGGAGGCGTCGGAGCGGCGGTTGATGATGACGGGACTGCTGCTGTTGTTGGGGTAGAAGTAGGAGGGCACCGGCGGGGGGAAGGTGGTTGTTGATGGGGCTGCGGGGATGGTTTGAGCGCCAGGTTGATAGGTAACGACCTTGACGGAAGGAGTGACAGTGATGGTTGTCGTGGCTGTCGTGGTTGCGTTCTTGACGACGGTCGACAGGGCTGGTACTCGGGTGAGAGGGGGAGCAGGAAGGGCAGCGGTAGTGATTGCGAGGGCGACCATGGTGGAGAAGGCTGAGAGCTTCATCTTGATGGTAGGGGGAGAGTGTAGTTGGGTTTGTGGTAGAAGGATGTGTGCAGAGTGAAGTCGAGCTTCTTGCAGAAGAGTATGTGTATTGGTTGTAGAGGAAGTCCTTCAAGCGAAAGCAGTCGGTAATCGATGAGAGAGAAAAGAGAAGGGGAAGAGCCAGTATTTTATAGACATTCGTGGGGCGGAAACAGTGGGCATGTTGAATTGCGAGAGAAACAAACCTCGGAAAAAATCCAGCGCATGGAGTCAGAGTGTATTGGTATTGCCTATAATGAGAGGACAGAGGACGAAACAGGAAAAGCGAACGATGAGAAATGGATCCATGTCTGGACGAGACCAGAGTCAGTGCAGACTTTTTCATATTTCTATAGATTCGAGAAGATTTGGTAGGGTAAGAAATAATGGACTATTGTCTGTTGCAGTCACCATGTGGAGTCCATGTTCCCAACCATTGCATTAGAATTTAGGAAGGAAATCTTTTCGCATGGTCAGAGCCCTTCTGGAGAAAAGGATGACCAGCCCAGACCCACTCTGTCCCCTCAAAGTCGGAGCTGGGACTCAACCATTAACAGAGTTGGCGAACTCTCTCTCCCGTGCAGATCTTGTATCGCGTGTGGTCTGTCGCACAAGCTGAAGTGGCAGACAAGATTGAATTGCCTCAGCCTTCAGGCTCCTAATTAGGCGCCCGCGGCAGCCTGATCGCGGGTATCGATGGCTGATTGCTACCCTATCTTAGCCCCTCCCTTACCTCCGGCCTCGGCCCTTGTGGCCTGAAGCTCTGAAGAAAATAGTGTCACTCTTCTGTCCTGCGTCATCATCCCTCCCCAGCTTGTCTTTCTCCTTCGTCTCTTCTTACAACTCACCTCTCCAACCGGCTAAGCATACAGTAGACTGCTGGACCGAATCTGTTGTGCACCCATTGCCAGCTTCGATCAGCAAGCGATGGCGCAACTCTCAGAACTCCCAGAGGGCATCTTTTCCCTTTTGGACACAGATCTCTACAAGTTGACGATGCAATGTGCTATTCTCAAGTACCTTCCTGCCATTCGTACAGCTCTGAAAATCCAACCAGTCTGCCAGTTTCTGACACACAGCAGGAGTCACTTATGCATTCACCAACCGCACATCGGACATGCGCCTGAGCAGGGCATCATACCAGTGGATCCAGGAACAAGTCGACAGTACGCTCATCCCTCTGCAGGAAGAACGTCGTATGCTTACACATGTCGGTAGAGCTCGCGAATATTCAAGTGAGCCTAGACGAGCTTCAATACCTTCGCGGCACGTGCACATATTTCAGCGACTCCTACCTGCGATTCCTCAGCTCCTTTCGCCTGCAACCTTCCAAGGAAGTCCAGGTCTCTTGGACACCCTTGGAAGATACTGGTAGACCAGAGGACCTTGGAGATCTACACCTTGACGTAGAAGGGCTGTGGCTGAACACCATCCTCTACGAAATCCCACTACTAGCCCTGACAAGCGAGGCATACTTCAAATTCTGCGACAAAGACTGGAGCTATGATGGACAGGAACAGAAAGCCTACAACAAGGGCATAAGACTCCTAGAAAACGGCTGCCTATTCTCCGAATTCGGTACCCGCCGCCGACGAGACTACCACACCCACGACCTAGTAATGCAAGGCCTAACCCGCGCATCAACCACAGCCATCTCACAAGGATATACCGGCAAACTCACCGGCACAAGCAACGTCCATATGGCAATGAAATACGCCATCCCCCCAATCGGCACCGTCGCCCACGAATGGTTCATGGGCATCGCCTCCGTCACAAAAGACTACCTCCACGCCAACGAAACAGCCCTCAGATACTGGGTCGGTTGTTTCGGCGAAGGCGTCCTCGGTATCGCTTTAACAGACACATTCGGTACCCCTACGTTCCTAAACGCCTTCAGGAAATCAATGCCCACCCTTGCCGAGGCCGAAATCAACACCTTATCCACACAAATCCCGCAAACCCCCCGTCCAGCCATGGAACCCACAAACGGCATCATCGACGTCAAATCCTCCACCAACACCCCCCTGCCCGCCGACTCCCATAACACCACCAACCAACCAAAATCCTACGCCCAAACCTTCACCGGCGTCCGTCAGGACTCCGGCAACCCACTTGGATTCGTCAAGCTGATGCGTGAGTTTTATGATAGCGAGGGCATCACGGAACCGAAAACCATCGTCTTCTCCGACTCTTTGAATATCGATCTCTGCCTCTCCTATAAAGCCGCTGCGGAAAAAGCAGGCTTCACACCTAGTTTTGGCATTGGGACTTTCTTCACTAGTAAATCCTCCCCATACCCCCGTCCATCATACAAACTAACCCCCTCCCCCAACAGATGATTTCACCCACACCTCCCCATCCACAACCTCAAAATCCCCTCCCCTCAACATCGTCATCAAGCTCTCCTCCGCGAACGGCCACCCGGCTATCAAAATCAGCGATAATGTGGGGAAGAATACGGGGGATGAGGGGGTGGTGAGGGAAGTCAAGGAGAAATTGGGGTATGTGGAGAGCGAGTGGGGGGAGGGGGATGAGAGGGGGAGGTGGGGGGGGAAGGGGGGGATAGGGGTTTGAAGGTTGGGTTGTTGACGAATGATGAGATCTGCATCAGCGGTACGTGTTGCATTTGCATTGGGATAGAGGACTCTGCGAGCTGCAAAGCTAGATGAGTTAGACATGATGCAGTGTATGCTAGCTACTCATCATCTACAAGCCTAGGACATTTGGTCGAATGGATTGTTGTAATCCCCGAGTACTTCTGCACCTGTAGACAATCACTTACAGCACTCGGACTCTGAAGGCGCTCAAGCTCGAAATGTAATTTTTATTGCTGACGCCCTCGTCTCCGATAGTACGGTACCTGTGATAAAACGCACTGCGCCTGCATCGGCTAGAGATGTGGTTCTATTCTGTTGGTAAGACGCATGCTCGCTGTCATAACCCATTAGCTGTCATGTAGCCACGCAGCTGGCTCGCTCTAGCCACCAATTCTTCCCCCTCTCGCCCCTTCAAAGAGCCAATCCCACCCCCCTCAAGCCGTAAACTTCGCCTTCGCCCTCGTACTCCCACTATGCGCACTCTCAGTATGTCCACTAAACTCCACAACCTCATTTTCCTTAATCTTCAGCACCTCCTTGAATTTCTTCCCCAGCCCCATCAGCACCTCTTTTGATTTCTCCGGACTTCTGCCTTTGCCGCCGGCGACGTCGCCTTCACCACCGCTAGGAACGCTCTTGCCTACTGTCTTAGTCCATAGTCCGACTCGGTAGAAACCTTTGCGCACGTTGACGACTACGCCCATTACTTCGCCGTCGTCGTCGCTGTTTTCGAGGGTTTCGCCGATGGCGGCGAGCATGACGTGGAGCCAGAGTTCATCGATGGGGGCGGCGCGTTTGTCTGGTGAAATGATCGTCAGTATGGCACAATGTCGGTAGTAATTCTTGAATACTTCAGTTCTGGGCTAGCCATACCTTTGAACTGGAAGCTCCACTTTCCTCCATGCTTATTTTGCGGATCCTACACTCAAAGCTGGTTCAGCTACTGCTGCTTGGATTTTCATAAAAGCGAGGAGGCAACGTACCTCCCACTCTGGACGAACACCGCGCTTGAACAGGTGGTAGTCTGATTTTAACGCAAGCTCTGAGGTTGGTGTAATGTTATTCTTCGAACCTAAAGTCAGCTTTTGCTGCATCTGTACTCTAGGGTAGTCTGGAACTGACGTAGACGCCCCAGAACTCCTCCACAGAGTCAAAAGTCACGACCTCCTTGAGCAAGTCGTTCCAATTATCACCCTGCAAAAACTCATTAGTACAACGACTTGTTGTCTCTGCGAATCCGGGTCCAGTATACCTTCCCGCTAGGCGGCTTCGTAAACCACAGTGTCCACTCATTCATAAGAGGGTGCTTGACGTTGAAGTTCTCTGGATCGTGAAAGACGGTGACATGTTCATCCTCTGATTTTGTAGCATCTTTGCCGTCTTCTGAGGTCATCTTTGGATCTTTGTTTTCGTTGCTTGGTGAGATTGGGATGGTGTCGAGAGGGACCGGTGAACTGGGCTTGAGTGAGGTAGGCGCCGTAGCTACTGCTGCCATGCCGAGATGAGGAGGGAGGGAGGGATAAAGGGAGGAGAAAGGGAGGCTGGAATTGAGCTGAGGCGGGCAAAGAGCCAACACCTTCTGCTCACTGAAACAGCTGCGGCCTGCGTGCCGGGTCTGCTCTGTTGGAGTCTTGAGCTGGCGGATGAATAGTCTTGGGGAAAGTGAGGACCAAAAGACTACAACGGTAGTGGTGGAAGTGTGGAAGTTATGTTTGATCGCAGTCGTCAGGAAAATGGGAATACTGCTTTGTTTGTTTGAGAGACGAGACTTCCTTCAGATTGACGATTGCGTGCCAAGACATCAAGGGCTTCGTCGTTTTCGGTGCTAGCGCTGCCGAAGCCCTAAACTCGCTAAGGATACCAGCCAATCCCATACAACGAACAGCCTTTCCATCATAGGTACCGCTGTGAGGCCTTATGGCTCTGTACAACGGTCTGTGCGGGGCTTGCTGGCTAGTGAGCTGGAAAGATACTCACTATGGATATCTCCATTGATATACGTTCGTTTGTATTCATGACAACTGTACGTTTGTTGTCATGCATTGCAAGCTGGTCACAGCACTACAGCAAGTCCGGCAATAGGCGTGAAACCACATAGATCTACGGGATGAGGAAAGATCATTGTTGGCATCTTGATCAAGCGATCCATCTTGTTATGCTGAAGGAAATCAACATGCCTTGGCTGTGGGCAATGTAACATTACTGTTCTTCCAGATCATCAACTCATTGACCACCCGCAGATAGAGTACATTTTTATATGTTGTATGTTCTTGGACTCTTCGATAGAGCAGTTAGTTCATGAGGGGATTGTCTGTCAGCGATGTAAGGCGAACTTGGCGTGATTTTTTGAAGATTTTGGAAATGCGAGCATGCTCGCTGTATGTAAATACAGGACACAAAGGAGCCTCTGGTCCAGCTCATGTCGATAGGATCACTCGGTAAGCCTACATAGACCATAAAGGGTATCACAGCGAAAACATGCCTCACAGGCTCTTCTTGACCTTCTCCTCCACCTTCTCTTCCAACTTCTTCTCTTCCTTCTCCACTTTCGCACCACCTTGGCTGTTCACATAACTCAAGTAACAATTCCACCCTGAACACATCCATTAGCCTACCCCCACAAGAGTCCACCAACCCGCCCAAAGATCCACTCACCTAAGCTCACCACATTCACGACCAACACCCTATGCTCCAACGGCACCAACTTGAAATTTATAGCCTGCACCGCAGGCCACAACATCCAATTCTTCTGCAACGCTGTCCAATATGTGCTTTCCAACTTTTGTCTCGGATCACTCCCTTCCATGATAGCCATACTACTCAAAAAACAACCCAAATTCAGGGATGCGAAGACGGTTTGATCGGTGAGAACGCGAGCGGCGATGGTAAGGTTGGGGCGGGAGGGGAAGTTTATGCGGCGTGCGAGAAAGGCAAACCACGTGGTGGCTGCGGGGCCGAAGACGGCTAACGTAGCGGTCAATTGAGACGTTCTTTGGAAGAAAGTCGGAAGGGATTGGGAGAGAGCTCAGTACCACCGCCGTATAATGCCATTCGTCCTGTCCGTGCAAGATTGTGCTTATCGAAGCCGACTTTCTCGACGGCTTGCTGTGCCATCACATCGCCTGTTGCGAATAGAACCTGCGTGAAAGTCGTTAAGGAGGCGTCGGGGAGCTATGGTGAGCGAGGCTTTGGGTCACTGACAGCAGTGGTTATGCTCTGGGTAAGCAGCGGCCGCTGTGCGAGCTTCATCTGGTACCTGCGGGAAATGCGAATTAGTAAATGCTTTGGGAGACTACAAACAAGCAACTGGTTCAATTGACTTGCCATCGTAGCAACGACATCGTGAATAGTGTGGGTAGGTATAAGTATCGCAAGCTATGCTTTGTTTAATCTATACAAGAGCTTGAGAGATCAATTGATGTCGAGGGGCATCAATCAACTCCAGCAGACTGCCAGACAGGGATCGCTCCGCGGCAAGGCTTGATCTGACAGGCGCGCCAATCGCCGAAACCAGACAGAAAGTGCGGATCGAGACTCGAGGCAATTTGCGGCATGCCAGAAGAGCAGGAATCATTACTCCTTGGCTTTGAATTTTGCAATAATTGGTTTTCCATTGGACAGTCTATTACATCGCTTATCCTACAGTTGCCCGCAGGACTATATCAATAACCCCTATCGATTTTCGAATTGAAGCCGACAATAAGAGAGTGGGAGCAGCATCCCAGCGAACACCGCATTTTCTAACGCCAATTTGAGTTCCTACCATTCGGGAAAATTTGATGGCCTTAAGGAGACAGGTTGATAGAGAGTCAAGAGAAAGGCCAGAAGGCTAAGTCGAGGATGGTGTAACTGTGACTGTCGTTTCCCTAGAATGCTCACTTTTTCGGTTTCGTGACCTCTACGACGATGATGACAACAGCAACGATGATGAGAATAATGAGGACTTGGGAGAGTCAGTACTTGAAAGGAAATGAGGGCCAGGATTGCAGACATACCAACTATACCCAGGCATATCCACTTCTTCCTTCGCGCAGCTCGTGCTTTGTCGACAGCTTGATCCAGTTGCTCGTTCCCTTTATTAAGGTGTACGACTGTATCTTCAGCCTTGTTGTCGATGTGCTCAATCGCAGGCTCCTGCTGGACGACAGCGGCCTCCATGTCTTGAAACAATTGTGCGAGTTCGATCATCTGCCGCTCGATCTTTTGAATGGCTTCATGACGTCCTTGCACAGCCCGCAATGCAGACTGCGATTGGCCTCTCCGGTTTTGGGATAGTAGCTGTGATTTCAGTCAGAATAGTCGTATTCAAACATTCAAAGTACCCACTGCTTGACTGAAGACTTGGTTATTCGAGGTATCCTGGATAGCCTCTTGAACTTCATGATCACTTGCATCTGGCCTGACAATACGATATTGTCTCTCCATTTGCGCCGACAGCTTATGCCTGAAATCCCGATCGACTTGCTGATATTCATTGATAGCAGATTTGAGCTTGCGATCCACCATACCAACTTGCGGTTTGTTCCGTGGGTCTCCCGACTCTTTCTGTTGCTTGATGGACTTGATCCGTGCGGCGAAGCTTCGGTAGAGAGTCATGGTGTCTGAGCTCAGCGAGTCGAGCTCGCGATTCGTCGCTGTACCCTGGCTCGCATCTGGATCATCGATAGCACGCTGCTGGAGGAAGCGGAGACGTTCGAGGTTTCGTTGGATAGAGTCGACCCCTTTGTCAATATCCCGGCATTCGTTCAGTATGGCATTAGGATCTCGGCTTGCTGGGACACCGAATGCATTAGAGTCGCCATTCATCGGCGTCATCTCCACATCATTGCCTCCAACTAAGCGTATATTAGTCTTGACTTGGCGTGTATGTTTTTGTCTGAGCTTACCATAGCCACCACCGCCAGCCGCTTGGCCCTGCCCGTATCGATTGTCGTAGCCGTCGTAAGCCCCTTGTTGTTGTTCTTGTTCTTGTCGCCCTCCGTATGCAGGCTTTTGAGCGTAAGGATTTCCAGCTTCTTGGTCGTATCGGCCGCTTGATTCATATGGATTGGTTTGACCGTAGCCGCCTCCGTATTGCTGTCGTACCAGACCAGTCAGCCTCTGTACCAACTCCTGATTTGCACATTTGAAGCAACAGTAGGTCTCGCTGTTTATGCTGAATATCACGCTGGAGAAATTGGAGCTTGCTTACAGCCATAGTAGCAGTCGGTGTGCCGCGGAACCCCTAATCCCTCACGCGCGTTCGAGAGTCGCAAAGGCAGATGGAGTAGAAGAATTGAAGTATGGTCGACTGTCGAAGAGAAACAAAGGATGAAGGAAAGAATTGAATTAAAATGATGCCTAATGGGATCCTTGGTTGATGTTGATTTTGCTGGTCAAGGGCGCACGTTTAAAGTACCGTAAGATTTAGTTGGAGGCTGCTCTGATTAAGGACCGAATGCAGCTAGCGTATTTTTTTTCCGACGCCCGCCTAGATTTCCGAAACTCGGGCGGCTGCCTCTTGTCTCAACTCGTCCTTGAACTCGGATTCTTACTGTTCAGTCAAGCTCATCTATGGGCGTGGACAACGTACGTGTATAAGGGCTGATCTATTACGAGGGCAAGCAATGCCTGCCTGCGCCTTACGCGTCCTGCCCCGACGCACTCCAGCAATTGACAGCGGTATTTGCTGCGCTCCCGCCTCTCTATTCTTAGCAACATATCACCATTTTCTACAAATGCATTCTATTCACGCCTGACAAGTCGCTCTCCGATGATTAGGGTTACTTGACATTGTAGCCTGCAGAAGTATAGAGTCTCTCTCCCGCATTGAATGACCTGTGGCCAAGATGATATTTTAAGATGATCGCCATTGCATTGAGAGCCTGACCCTGCTCCGATGCCTACTGAGCTAGTCCTGCTCTCGTGCATGACCAAACATTTCCTTCTCCGTTTTTTCACATTGCCCTTAAGAACGAATGTTCTAGTGCGATATTCTACCTTTTGTCATGAATCAGTGAAATCCTGCGATAGTGGTAGAGCTGGCCGCTACTTACTGCAGCATGGCGCGACAGCTCGTTCATGGAAAGCCAACGGATGGTAACACGACTCCAACACAGCTAACAATACTTCTCACAATTGCAGATCGTGCGTATCCTGCGGAGGACAACTAACCACACTGATGAATGCATGCAATAATTGGACCCATCAATGTGTAGCCTGTGATTTATGCGATTTGGAAACCGGTCATACTCCTGACTTCATCACATAATCGACCATTTGCTAATCCAATGTCCCATCCGCTGGGAATAGCACCAGAGCTACGGGGCTTTGAAAGTATGCTCATGGTCGAGTGCTCTTTGTCTCTGAATAAGTCCAGCTTCCAGCCCATAGTCATTCAGGGTGAAAGCCAATTGAATGCCATTGCAGTCGCGAGCTAGAGAAGAAACATTTTCTTTTTCTTTTTCTTTTTGATGCTCAGTCGATGCTGGTGGAGGCCGTCACCAACTGGACTGCGGCCTTTGCACATTAACGAAGGAGCTGCTTCTGCTGCTACAGAACGTCTTCCAAGACATCAACTGCACGATCTCCTACGATGTCTTTTTGAGCGACTTTTGACATGGATTGAGGTGCGGTCTCATACCCCGTGCTAGTCACATTAACAATCCTCGAGTCCTTTCCAATCTTCCCCATCAGCAAATTCGTGAACAGAAAGGGGCCAATATGATTAGCGCCAAATTGACTGTCAATCCCATCCTTCGTTTTTTGTATATGTGTCAGTCGCCATGATACCAGCATTATTGATCAGGACATCAATATTGTCAATCATGCCATTAACATTAGACGCACTCTCTCGGACAGCAGAGAGGGCATTGAGGTCGAGTTTGGCGAAGCAAGCGTCCGTGCCTGGACCGATTTCCTTGACTTTCTCGACAACAGGGGAAAGACACACAACCCATGGTACGGCTACAGCCAGTCCAAAACCGCCAACGTCCTCTTCACGAAGTCCCTAGCCGAGAAACTTGAAAAGAAAGGAGCGCAGGCTTTCGTCGTGCACCCTGGCGGTAAGGCTTCTTAGATTCCAGACACCTGATCTATGAGCGAATTTCTGAAGTGTGATCAATAGTCGTCCTCTCCTCAAACCTCATGGCCGGCGTCTCCCAAGAGACCTTCGCGCTGGGTGTTCAGATGTGGAAAGAGGCGAATCCGGGGAAGGTGATGGAGATGGAGGAGGAGAAGACGTTGGAGCAGGGATGTTCGACGACGTTGGTTGCGGCGCTCGATGCGGGTATTAAAGGTATGTTAGCTGTCTGTGAGATGGTTTTGGGGGGGTGGGGCTTATGGGTTGATAGGGGAGTCTGGGGCGTTGCTTCGTGATGCGGGGATTTGGAGGGACATGATTAACGAACATGCTACTGATCCGGAGAATGCGAGGAGGTTGTGGGGGAGAAGTTTGATGTGTAGATTAGCTATCTTGGAGATTCGGGGGCGTGTAATTGTTCCATGTGTCGATGGCTTAATTGATTTGGATCTCCGAGATCTTTGGATACCGTCATCAATATTCGTTTCTGTCCTTTGACCAGCATGGGATGTAGTGGACTGCTGGAAATTTAGCCAAATGAATTTTTGTCAGATTGAGACTCGAAGCCAATTTGTGAACTGTTTTATGTACGAAGTCAATATCTACAATTATCATTGAAAATTAGTCAAGTATCATCTCCGAATATTTGCTTCACCAGACTCTTCTTATTGACTGTGACTAATTAGAAGAATATCTTGGACGGTATTGGAGAACTCACTTTTCCCCATAGCGTTCTTAGGGATATCCTCGACCGCCTTCAACTCTTGTGGGATCTTGTAACTGGCGAGCTTATCCTTCAACGCCCTTCGCATATCCATGATGCCCCATGTCTTCCCCCCTCTCCCCGTCTGTGCATGCGCGGGATCCAGGACTACGACTGCAGCGACTTTCTGGCCCCATTGCTCTGAGGCTACTCCAACCACGGCTGCCTCCGATACTTGAGGGCTAGGCAACGTCAGATCGAGCTTCTTCAGGTGGGACCTATTGGTACTCACAGCGATAAGAGTTCTCTTTCAATCTCCAGGGCGCTCACTTTCTCTCCGCCACTCTTGATAATGTCTGTGCTCTTCCGACCTCGAATGAAATACAATGGCCCCTTCGCCCAGTCTTGCTCACTCTGACCAGCTCCCTCCACATGTCTACGTGTAGCGATATCCCCCGTCTTGAACCACTTACCTCCGCCATCGTCTGCAGCTACAAATTCTTCCGACGTGGCTTTCTCATTTCTCCAGTATTCGGAGAAGATCGTAGGACCCCGAAGTTGGATTTCTCCTTCTCTTTCTTTGCCATCTTTGTCGATTTTCTCACCAAGTGGTATGACTTCATTCGTTTCGCTGTCCACCAACCGGGCTTGCACAGATGGCAGAGGCCACCCGACGCTGCCGTCTACTCGATCTCGAAAGTCCAAACCGCAGCTTAGTGCCATTCCCACCTCCGTCATTCCGTACCGCTCGAGGAGTATGTTTCCCCCACTCAATTCTGTCCATGCCTTCTTCGTTGGAGTAGGAAGTGCAGCAGAGCCTGAAATGTTAAGCCTCAGATTTTCTGGTGCTAAAGCCGCCTGTATCGCTTTTTGGACGGGCTCCGACAGTTTGTCATGCGAGGAGAGAAACCGGTTGTAGATTGTAGGTACGACTGTAAGGAACGTGATATGTTCATTGTTCTTGGGCTCCGGTAGGAATGGTGCTGCTAGTCGCGCCCAGACTGCGTCCACATTGAAGGGAAACATAAATTCGATCGTCGAGCCGGCGAATAGGGGAGTGAGAAGCGCGTTGACGGTACCGTGTATGTGGTGTAAAGGGAGGACGTGTAGCAGATGATCTTGGGCTGTGTATTGCCATGCGGTCTGTAGCGATTCCGCCTGAGCTGTGAGGACATTTCCGGGTAAAAGGACTCCTTTCTGTATAAGGTGTGTTAGCAGCCAGCACCGACATCTCGTCTCAGCGAAAGTACGCATACCGGCCTACTTGTTGTCCCTGATGTATATAGCATCATGCCGCCTTTGTTCATGGGTAATGGTACCAACTGAACTTCATCTCGTCCATTGCCTTGCCGTCTCTTCTCCACAATATTCAAAGCGGGTTTCCTAGGCAGATGCTCAAGACCTTTATTGAGAGCCTCTTCTGCTTTTTCTTGGAACTTTGTGGATGATATCAATATTACGGCTTCGCTATTCTCTAGGATATATCCGAGTTCGCTTGCTGGAAAGCCTGAGGAGAGTGGGACGGCGATGTTGTCGCAGGCAAAGATGGAGAGTAATGTCACTGTTGGCCGTCAGCGATCCAACATCTATGCGAATCAGATCTCAAAAGTGCGCACCTACATAGTCATAGCCATTTTCTAAAAGGAAAGCCACACGTTGTCCACCAATTGACTCGGGAGATGCGGATTTTAATTGCTCGTAGAGCTTGATCTTCGCGTCCTCGACATCCTTGAGCAATTCACCGTAGGTAAATCTTCGATTGGATTTTGAGTGTATCACTGCTGTGCTGTCAGGATCATGGCTGGATATAGCCCGGAAGATTGGCAGGTCTGGGAAAGTTGATGCCATTCGAAGTTGCTGTGATCTTGCAAGGCTCGCGATCGGGCCTCTTGAGATATTCAAACGTCGAGAGAGCCGTACGACGGTGGCCATAGGTGAATGTCATGCGTGAAATGCATCTCAATCTCCATAGGGAAGGTCGCTCTTGGGATTAGGAGATGAAAGCAGTGACGTCGTTGGTGAAGCACCACAGATCATTTGCCGAGGGTCTTTCCGCTCTGAGCGCGCTCGCGACGCTTCTTTCATACTACAGTCATACACCGTTGCCTTCTAAAGGGATGCTACGCCAATGCGCCTTTTCTATCACAAGGCGAATGTCAACAATGTCAATTAGACCGGTTGAGGATGCTATGCGCCTCAAAGTACGATCAATTAGGCTAAATTGATAAAGTCTCCAGCTAATACAATGTAGATAAACGAAGCATTCAAGCCGTCAACCCTCGAAGTCTACAATGACTCAAGCCTCCACTCGCATCACAAAGCCATGCAGGGGAGCACGTCCAAAGAGACCCATTTCCGCCTCGTAATCACATCTGATGCCTTCAAGTCAAAGATGCAACCGGCACGACACAGGATGGTCTATGCTCTGCTGAAGGAGGAGCTGGAGAGGGAAGGAGGCATACACGCTCTGCAGCTGCGGACGAGGACGCCGGACGAGGAGGCAAAGCAGATGGCGAGAGAGAAGGCCGAACAAGGGCAGCCAATCGCAGAGATAGAAAAGGCTTAGGGGTGGGGATGTAGAAGTCAAGCATCATTAGCAGCACTTCAAGATTACCAACCTCAGTCGGTCTAACAGCTTGTTCCCTAAATTTGACGGTGAAGCTACGTCAGGCGTCGACTGTGAGTGAGAGTATTCCATCAGGGGAGGGACGCATTTCTGATCGTATGGCAGGACGTACGCCGTACACTACGGCGACGAGAACTCAACGAGGAATAAGATTTGGAGGAGAGGATCAGCGATTTGATTTTGGAACGATATCGCATCCAGCTTGAAGCGAGCCACTTTGAATGTGCAGTGAGGCAGGATAAATGGACAGAGATACTGTGGCGCAAGCTCCAAAGACTAGCCTCGATAGAAAACGATCAGCGCACATAGCGTCTTATCTGGGAACATTCAGGAACAACAAGGCAACATTCTCAGAAACAAAGTACTTTGAGGCTTTCGATAATGCCAAGACTGTTTTCGCTTAGCCAATCTTAGCGCAGATCACTCCCACCAAGCAAGCGCGAACTTCCTACCCACCAACACCACCAAATCGCTCGCTCCACACCAAACTCCCCCACCCTCTCACCAACTCCCTAACATCTCCAACAATGGCAGACGCACCTCGCGGAGGAGCAGCAGGCGGAGCCCGCGGTGGCTTTGGCTCCCGCGGCGATCGAGGCGGCGACCGTGGACGAGGGCGCGGCGGACGACGTGGACCTCGTCGCGGAGGAAACAAGAGCGAGGAGAAGGAATGGCAACCGGTGACGAAGCTAGGAC
>JAABUP010003290.1_pt1 | contig 28798 bp, 30 predicted proteins | sample 5559201 | NCBI WGS metagenome assembly JAABUP01 (sample SAMN10711887, study PRJNA513373) | rock metagenome | isolation source: Antarctica rocks | place: Antarctica | reverse complement strand
AGCAGTGTGGTCATGTCACTTGCAGTTATCACAACACTCATTGAAATGTTTTAACATATGACAACATTTTAAAAAGAGTGTCATACTGCATGTCTGACAGTTGATACAATCAACAGAAACCAACACATTCTGACTCTGAATTAGAATTGCATTGATGTATGACAGTCAATGAGTCCTCATCTGATTCAGTGTGATATGTTTCTGTACAAACAAAACATTCACATCAGACAGTGCAAGAATGACCATTGTCTGAGAAAAGTGAGCATACTGAGCAAGCTGCTGCTGATCAACAAAGAGAACTGAATCGACATTAACAGTCACAAGAATGAGAGTGACAATGTATGCATTGTAAAGAATGAGAGCTCTGTGAGCTGTCAGCTTTAAGACACATATCTGTATGACACTTACATTGTTGTTGTTGTTGATGTTGTTGCTACTGAGCTTGTCATACAAGAGTCAGTGCTGACATATTCAATCAAGAAAGATTTCACATACAAAAGTTGTGAGTGAAGAAGTTGAAGAAGAAAGAAAAAGAAAAGTCATATGTGAGGTGAGGGAGTTTATAACTCACTTCACTGACAGATAAACTCAAGTGAATTGTCAGAGAAAATCACACAAGTGATGAAAAAATTTTCATTGTCAAACCTTATCTGTACAAAGCAGACAAACATGTGTCAACAAACATTGACAATCATACAACAACCTTTTCAGAGGCTTAAAACACAACCTTGAAGAGAAAGAAAGAGGTGATGTCATGAGTTAAACCCATACTAAGGTCTTATGATCTAGTTGCTTACTAAGACCCTAAGACTAAAGCACATTATCTTTTTGCTTCTGTATGAAGCTCTTCTTTTTCTCTTCATAGTATTCTTCTTGTATTTAGAAATTATCAATTGAGTGTCAGTCTCATTGCAAACCTGTGACAGTTGATCTCATTGTAAACCTGTGACAATATTAGTCTGTCAGTTCTGCAGTGAACATTTATATGTTGCATGAATGTTCTTCATCTTACATTGCTTATTATATGCAAGGGTCTTCTGCACCTCTTCATATAGAGTGATGTTGTTGTGTAATTGCAGGTTAATAGTGAGTGAAGTAGTAGAGTAAGTAGTAGTAGTCATTGTGTGACAATGACGGTGAGATGTCACAGTATGATGGTGTTTACTTTTTATAAAAAAACAATGAAAACACAATCATATGAGTGACAGCAAGGTGCATAGGGTCAATCATATAAGTACAATCAGTGAACATGTCAGTCAGCATGAACAGGCTTTCAATTCATAGTTAATAACAGTGTTATTGAAAGTGCGGGGCTGCTAAATATCATGATTATTGAAAGTCTGACTGATTTCAGCTGATGTCAGTCGTCAGTCATCGTCCTGATAGCATGGATGTACAGTATTATTCTATCCAACTAAACTTTTGCTACCTCAACTCCATCATCTTATACTCCGAGCGGGCATAATGGCATCTGACATTTACGATTTTGATGAGTATACCTCCGTAACTCTGATATCATTACCATGTGCTCATACTCTCTGCATCTCTAAGTAATAGGTTTTCCTCTGGTCTCCGATGAAACCGGCGTTACATGTCAATGCGAACAGTGCACTTATCTGTACAGAGTGAAACGAATAATCGTGCTCTGTGTAGGAGCGAACACGATTTCAGAGAGCCCTGCTTTTCTTGATTTTGGAACTTGCGTGGATCATGACAAGGTAGATGGAGATGACCTCCTTTCATGTGACGTAAATCATACGCACTTGTTCCGGACTCCTCAAGAGGGAAGACATGGGCACAAACCCAGAAGCATTGACTTTTAGAGATCATGCCGGGAATATCTGAGATTGAAAAAGACGTACTCAGGACAGCACTGGAGAATGTTCCTGACGTTGAATGGTTCTATCAGGGCATGACGGTGAATGTCAACCTGGGAAGATGATATGCTGCAAAGAACATTTCGCCTCAGTGTGCTATGACGGTCCATCGCCAACCCTGCAATATCTAAGACATCGCCGTGCGAGTGTTCGGGGCTCTGGGCCCAACAAATCGTGACCTGGGGAATGATTGAGTCTACTAAACTTGAGCCTGCCTTCCTAACCTAGCCGCCTTAAATCTACTCAGCTTCTTTGCCGATCCGCCCTCCTCTTGTGTAAGTGGCACACGCTCTTCTTGGTCCTCCCGAGGTAAGAAACCGCCCTCGCGCTGGATCATACGGTTCCGCATCCGATGATACTCGATGGCCACTTCCTGCTGGAGCAGAGCGGGGTCAATGTCCTCCGGATCTGGAACGTCTGCTGCGCTTTGGGGAGGTTCGCGCTCAATAATGCTGTTAGTGTGCGTCTTTCCCGGTGGTCCTTCGGGCACCTGTAATGTAGGTTCTTCTTCCGCGAAATGAATGGATTCGGTAAAGGGCTTTCGCTTCGTGCTCGTGGCGGAGAAGAGCGGCAATGATGATGCCGCCTTGGGTACTTTGCGCTCCAAGATGGGTCCGTTGAGAGGTCCATTTGCTAGCTGAGGGTCACCGGTCAGTTTCATCGGAGCGTTATCGTGCTGTTGCAGAGTAGCTGCAGCTTTGCGTGCACTCTTGAACTGTGAAGCTTTCTTGGGCATGAAAGATGCTGTTGCGGATGGTCTCATCTGTGGGCTTGCTCGCTCTACAATCGAATCCTGGATAATTGGTATTGCTTCACTAATTGCAACGCTCGCCGACCTGGTTGTGGATGATTCACCTGGCGCAGGAGAGATATCGAGCTCCTCTGCGAAACGGACCCCTTTCTTTACAGCTGACTTCTGCGGCTTGTCTGCAAATGCGGAAGTACTGATGTTGTTGCTGGTTATGTTGCTGGTTTGCTTCACTGCCATAGCTTTGCTCTCGAGAGGATACCGCTCTTGGTCAGGTCGAACATTTTCTATTACTTGGGCGTTCAGCTTCTTTTCGAGCTCCAGCATTTCCTTGCGATAGTCATTGTCAACCACTCTTCGTGTGGTTCGACCAAACGCATCTTCGTCGTCCTCAACACTGCTCGCATACTGCTCTTCACTATCGAGATCGTCGTCAGAGTACGAGAACTGACTTTCGCTTCCATCATCAAGGTCGAGCTCAGCAACCACGGCTTCAACTTCATTGAGACCATACTGGAGCATCTGCCTCCGCATTGCTGCATCTTCGGGGGACTCGTCAATGGGGACAACTGGAGGAGAATCATCTGCGGTTGTCTGGTCCTTGGCCTCACTGGGTCTCAACATGCCGCCAATTATGACTCCAATTGACTTAGACGTGGGCGAGGCGTGACCATAAGTAGCGGGTACTCTCCCAATGGTGGAAGCATTGGAGTCATCAACCGGGACAGCATTGGCAAACGTGACTCTCTTTTTCATTGATTTCAAAGTCTCTCCATCAGGACCATCCACTGTAGATTTTCCGGAGTTTCGGGCAAGCGACTTTTCAGAACTTCCCAGGTCATCAGTTCCAGTGGTGTCAGCAGTTTCCTCCAATACCTGCTCTGGGTCTGGAGCTCCCGCAGACGTTGCAGATGGTATATCTGCTGGCTCAGCAAGCTCTTCAACCTCATTTTCAACATTTGATAGTGATGGCATATCAGTCACCCCAGCTTTCCGCAGAGCCTCAACGACTTGGGGAGCGGCATCTCCAGGGATTGTAGTCGTGCTAGCTTGCTCTAAGTCAGTTATGTTCCAGATGCCCTACTATTATACTCCAACATACAAATCACATTTCCCTCTTCGTCCAACTCTTCACGGATCTCTGTCAAAGGCAGCCCCTCTTTATTCCGCACCTCGGGCTGCCGGATGACTAGCAGAGCGGTGAGCTTCTCTTCAGCCGCGACAATCTGTTTTTCGACTGTTCCAATGTTCTGCTGGACGTCTGAGACATGTTAGTGTTGAGCTTGATTCTAAGTACATCTCCTCGTATGACTTACAGTCTATTCGTCTGGAAACCAGATCAACTACCTGTTTACCGGTTCGCTGGATGCTGTTACCATCGCCGACTAGTGTCTTGACCTCTTAAATATCTCAGCCTACGTATCGCAGCTCTCGCTGCACGGTGCCCCATACCTTTCTCATTGACCAAGGTCCCACCGAATTCGCGGCCGATCCCTACCTAGTCCAGAAGTTTAGAGACACTCTTCCTACTTATGACACTTTATTATATTCTGAGTCTTACTAAGTCTGTGCTCGAAGGTTTGTCTCCCAAAGCCAGTATTTCCTCCTTCAACCCTTCATACTCGGCCTCCCAGGTCTGCCAGTGCTGTAAAGATTGCCGGAGCTTCAGCACATTTTCCTCGAGGCGTAAGCGGTGGCGCTCCAAGTCGACGAAGCTGTCCTTCAAGGTGGTCATCTCTAAACCTGTGTCCCTAGTACCGTCGCCGTTCATCGATGATGATGGATGGATACAAGTCATTCCGCGATCCATTGAAGAGGATGTCTAAGTTCCGGAATTAGCCGATTCGTCAGCCCTACGAGCTCTCCCAGTCACTCACTCATCAAGTCACTGGAAGCTCAGAATAACACCCAGCAGCCATGTCCCGGGCCGCCCAGCGCAATGGCGCCGTCGCACCTCGCCGTCCAGGCGAAGAAGGCGGTGAGCTACACGCCCATCTGCACACCTTGCGCCTCTCGTCATCACCTTCTTCCAAAGCCTCTGCTGACGCGCTTTCCCCAGACATTTGCCCGGTATGCAAATCGTCGCGGTACCTGAACCCCAACATGCGGTTCCTCGTGAACCCGGAGTGTTACCACAAGATGTGCGAGTCGTGCGTGGACCGGATCTTCTCGCAGGGCCCGGCGCCGTGTCCGGTTGCGGGGTGTGGGCGGACGTTGAGGAAGCAGAGGTTCAGGAAGCAGACTTTTGAGGACATCCAGGTCGAGAAGGAGGTCGATATCAGGAGGAGGGTGGCCAAAACGTATCTCTACCTTTTACATCGTTCGTTTTAACAACTGAGTCATGTTGACGGTTCTACGAAGCTTCAACCGCCGCCAAGACGAATTCAACTCCCTACGAGACTACAACAACTACCTCGAAGATGTCGAAACCCTAACCTTCAACCTCCTCAACAACACCGACGTCTCGGCCACCGAAGCCAAGCTCGCCGCCTACGCCTCCCAAAACGCCGACTCCATCTCCCACAACGCCACGCTCCAGACGCAAGAGACCGCATCTCTCGAAGCACGAGAGGCCGCAGAGAAAGAGCAAGCCCGACTCCGGCGCGAATCCGCCCGTCGGGAAGAGGAAGACGAACGAAAGGAGAAAGAAGAAGGCAAACGAGAAGTGCTCGACAGACTAGCCCGCGGCGAAGGCGACGCCGAAGCCATCGCTCGGGAATCGCAGCGCGTCGTGCTGAAGAGAAGCACGGCGCGGCGGACGGCTGCCGAGCGGCAACGGCAGCAACAACAACAACAACAACAACAACAGACGTTCTTAGCCACCGACCCTTTCGGCGATGGTTCTGCGAACGGAGCGGCGGACTCGGGCTTCTTCATCAAAGGCCTCAAACCCGTCGTCAAAGCCGAGCCGGAGAAGCCATATGACGCCTTTGGGGGGATATCGGCGAAGAAGGATTACTACGTATTGCAAGACTACTACGAGCACCCCTGGCTAGACAATGCGCGGACGGATCCGCAGATCACGGCCGGAGGGTACGATGTTAAGGAGTACTACGCACGGACGCTGCTGGAGGCTTTCGCGGGCTTGGGTTGTTTCATCGAGGAGGAGGTAGCGGGGCGGGAGATGGCTTCTTCGACTTCTGTTGCTACTGTTGCGGCCGCGGCTGCAGCAGGTGATGGCGATTCGAATATGGATGATGTGTTGTAGATCATCGCTGGCGTGGAGTAATCGTCATGGCATAGCGTCGGCGCGGTGGGCATTGACTTCGAAGCATCATCTGGCGCTTGGGTCTCTTCACTACCGAATCGATGAGGAAATGTTTGAGACAACTTTTGATTTCTATAGACTATCGGAGTCGAAAACGCCTTTGAGCGCTGCATTTCGCATGGTAACGTGAATCGTGAAAGTTCAGACCATGTCTGAAGGGCCGTGGCGGGTATAGAAAACGACAGGACGCCAACATAGACAACGTGAAGGAAAGGCGCTCAGAACGCAGCTAGAGTACATTGATCTTCCGGAATATTAACCGTAGACATACACCGAAGTCAGTCGACACAGGGAACTCTGGAGAAGGTCATACACCAAATGAGAAGGTCATCAAGGGGAAGGAAGAACATTGAAAAGGGCGTGCCGATGATGATGATGGGGGCCCAGAAACATAGACAACGGGAAAAGCAGCAAAACGGAGCATAAACAGAGCAGAGACAGCGCCAACAGTACCAAAACAAGTTGTCCAAGCCGTGCAGCATGTGGAGTTAGTGCAAAACGAAGCAGTCAGAAAAAGAACGTGTTGTCGTCAATCGCACCCCCAGAGCACTACAATGCCCAGCCCCTCCGGCTTTTCGCACCATCTCTTCCACTATTCGTTATCTCGGCAGTACTCTCGACACCCTCCCATGGTAGGTTGTCATCGCTCTCGTCGCTGACCTCCGCCTCTCGATAGCTCATTTTGGGTACACTGTCCTGTGATACAGCTTCATGGCCACCTCTCAAGCCGATTGCGCTAATATCGATACCAATGGACTGCAGGGTCACTTCGACCTCTTCCTGGCTGATCTCTTGTCCATCGGCCTTCTGACCTTCGAGCACGTCATAAAGAGCGTAGATCTGGTCCGCCTTGGTATCGATTGCCTCGAGAAGGACTCCGATCTTCTTGTATGTATACTTCCTCTGTCGTTTGCTAAGAGAAGCATCGTGCTTGTTGTAAAGCACTTGGTATTGAGCCAATTTCATCTTAAGATGTGACAGCTCATCCTGTAGACCTTTCATCACGGTCGCGAGAGCAATGCCTGGAGGCTGAGAAGGACGCATTGTCGGTCCGTCTTCATACTGGCAGGTTTCGGGCATGCGCTCCGATACAGGGATCGGTTTCGACACATGGACGGACTGCTTCGTGGTCTCATTGTGTGTATGATCATCACCACGGGTAATTACGCGCTGGCAAATTGTACAGTTCTGGCCCTTGTGTTGCGCCAGCCCGACGATTACTTGTTGAGCAGCTGCAGATAGCTTGGGCTGCTCTGGTTCTTGTAAGGGTACCTTGTGAATGGTAATGTCCGGTAGGATAAAAGCGGACGTCATCTCGTCGGCAGCGTGTCGGCGACGTGTACCGGCTTTGCTTATAACGGAATTTTCGGATTGGCGTTGCTGGTGGCTTGCAGAACCCTTGACGTAGCTCGCCTGTACTTCTGTCAGTGTCTGACCTTGCTTCTCCATGGCGTGGAGTATCGGGACCTTTTCGGTAGTATTATCATGTGCACGCCGCTCAGTACTCCCACCAGCTTTAATGCTGGTTCTACCTGTGAGATCCTTCGTTGATGACTTCCGCGGTAGGGCTAGCGCTGTCCCGGAGGAAGTCGCCTTCACAGACGTCGAAGTCTGGACCGTATCCTCTCGTCCGTCCTTCTCGGGCTTGGCACCATCACGCTGCTTGCGTGCAGCTCTCTCCTCTTCGATTTTCCTACGTAACTTGGCAACGTCGCAGCTCTGGTCATAACAGATTAGCTGATGACTTGAATTGAAGGCAGTTGGGTAGAATACATCAAGAAAAGTCAAATAGCTGAGGTCTTGGGTGGAACATGGGAATGGTTGGGAGATCCTCGTCAGTTCTTCTCCCGCCTCTTCATCGTTGACTACCTCATGCAAACGGCTGTTGCCTTTCCCAAACACGTCTTGCGTCAACTCTTCATTACCATCGCTATCCACGACCTCCTCGACGACTACTTTTCTCGTGCGTCTATTGCCCTCTAGACGATGCTCCAAACCTTCCTTCGCTTGGGAGGGGACATTATGTCGAAACTGTGATGTAGAGCGCACTGGGTCTGGTCCGAGTGACGGCGGTGCTGCATTCACTACATCGGCTCTTTCTCTTCGCAGCTCGTTCTGCACGTGATCCGCAACTCTCGTCTGGTTGCTGCCTTTATTGCTTCGTGCTCTTGATTCTCCACTCTCCAATAGAGCATCGCGGGCTTCTTGGCCTGCTTCATCGTGCCGCCGCGTATTCAAGCTATCTCGAGTCGTCTCCTTGATCTCCTTTACCGCATGCTCACTTTGCTCAACCTTCAAGAGGAGTGCTGCCTCCTTCTTCGCCCACCGCTGTGCTTGATACTCGTGAAATTCCTCGAGTTGAGCCAGCTGACTGTTGACATCATCACGCTCCTTTCTCAACAACTCATTTTCCTGCTTGAGCTCTTCAGTGGTGATATAAGCCACGCCAAGCTGAGACACAGCGGATTCTCGATCCTGCGTAAGGTTCCTGATCGTTCTTTCGGCGACCGAGATTTTCCGCTTCGTTGCATCGAGGGTAGCCCGAAGTATTTTATTGATGGTCGACTCTATCCCTTTCCAACAGGTTAGATCATGGTCAATTCGGCTTGGAATGGCAGCATGTAAAAGCTTACTGGTCTCCCCGACAACTCCTTTGCCTTGACCTCTGCCCGTCGCGTTCGCGTCTTCGCTTCGACCGTCCATCGAACCCAAAGCGCTATCACTACGCCTCCGACGGTCTTTCGCTTGAATCTCTGCCTTAAGCGTGATATTTTCATGCTCGAGACCCTCCATCACCTGCTCACCATCTGCTTTTCCATGCTCTAGGTCCGCGACCCTGTCTTGGAGAAGCTTCAAAGACAGAAGAATTGCTTCCTCGTCAAGTGGGAGTGGGATCTCATCTGCGGTTGTATACCCAACCCGTTGCTTACTCCCGATCCGAGGACCTGTCCCTGACACAAACCGAGAAGAACGAGGCTGACCATGGCGCGAGAAAACGGGGGTTCCATCCTGATACAGCCCAGAGACGAGTTCGGAGAGCTGTGGCAGCTCAGGAAACACATAGGACTCTTGAGTCGGGTTGTACGGCAAGTTGTTTATCAACATTGTGCCTTTTTCTTGAGAGGCAGGTCGCTGTTCACCGGCACTGCCACCATGGGTAATCTCCTGAAGGAAGGGACCGGTTGAGGCGAATTTGTTAGGGATTTCGCTGGACGCAGTAGATGCTTGGGTGGTTTTAGCATTGCCAAACCGCGTCTTTCTGACCGTCAACGTGACGTTTGCGGGTCGGTCGTTGCTGAGCATCGAGCCATCGTCCTCATCCGTAACACGCGCATGCATTTCGGCAAGCGTACGCCGATTCTCCCCACTACCGTTTCGACTGCCGCCAGAACCGTAGTCCGTGGTCTTTGCCAATGGTAGAGTTGGCACATTGTCGTCTTCCTGTGAGGATAAGGCGCGTCCCAGCTGAGCATCTTTCCGTAAGCTCCCAGCCCCTGCGCCATCAACCTTCTTGGAAGCTGGCTGCGGTCTGCCAGGCGGCTTGCTCATGACTTGGTGGTCACCGATCAGCGCTTTAGATGGACCGTTGCTGTGGTCTTCGGCATTTTGTGGTAGGGTCAGTGTGAAATCCTTTGACTGCCCAACCTTGCTCACTTTCCCACTCGTACTTTTGTTGACCCCTCTGCCAACCTCACTTGAGAAAGTTGCGTCGTCAGAGGAGATACAACCTTGTGAGAAGTCCGGGAACGCTCTAGCCAGAGCCGAGGTGTTGATGACAAAGTCCGGCTCAGGTGGACAGTACCGGTTGTACTTTTCAGCGCTGGCGCGAAGCTGCGGGAGGTTCTGTGTAGACGTGTCAAGTTGCTTTGTAGGCGTGTCAAATCGACGTGTTGACGAAATGGCTTCGTTACTTGGATCCCAGCATGAGCTGGTGAAAGAGTTGGGGCCGCGGATTGGACGGCCTTTGAAACCGAGTTCGCGGGACATCTCGCGGACCATGCGAGCGCGGTGCTGTGCACTCGGAGATTCTGCCATTGTCGACTATCTCTTCAGAGACGATTGGGAAGAAGTGACTTTGCGACCATGCAGATGCCTCCGTTGACGGAAATGCTAATGAAAAGTGCTGGGCTTCATTAGCGTCTCCAATCGCGCTTTTTGAGGTCTCTGTGGATCATTACCGATTACTGAATGCTTTTATCCAACGCGTACCAAACATACACAATACCCAAAGTAACTGGCAGAGGCGCACGAAGTGTGGCGCAATTATGGGAAGATGGTGGTGAGAGGATGGTTTGTTTACATTATCGTTCGGGGGGTCGTGCTCGGTTAGCAATTTCGTACTAAGGTTTAGGTTGATGATCTTTTTGAGCCAGGTTGTTGATTGGTCAAATCGCAACTCGTCAACCGCTAAGATAGTCTGCACATCTGCATGTTTTGTCGGTCAAGCCACAACCCTGCCCTCTAATCAATATAAGAGGCGTTCCCGGTACTCTTTCTTATTGCGTTCGGAATCAGACATCTCACGAGGCACTCTGTTCTTACATACTTTCTTACGTTTGGGAGTCATACTCAGTTATCAAGTTTCGCAGTGTCGTTAGATTTTGCGCTAAGGGTTAGGTTGGTGATCTTTTTCAATCAGGTCGTTGACTCTCTACACCTGCATGTTTGTCAGTCAACTACGCGGATCTACGCTAAGAGGTAGGCATTCTAGCTTCCCAGAGCATCTTCATGGTGTTCATCGCCGCGCTCGGCGAAGATCGCAAGGTTTTTCAAGCAAGCCTCTTTCACAATGTGCGGCTATAACCCCACAGCTACCTTATCCTTCTCACCACCATACATGTAGCTAGTTGGTACTTTAACCGTGCTAGGGGCCGGTGGACTGGGTTTGAGGCGATAGCATAAATCGAGGGTTTTTGCAGCTAGTTGTACAGTAGCGCCGTGATCAGTGCTGCTTGCTTAGTAACGTCTATAAGGGGTTGTCCTTAGTAGTTTAGCACACATATGACGCTCGCTTTGGCACACATGATCGCTTTCCGGTTGTTGAAACGCTCGATGCACCAACCCCTATCTTCATGAAGTGGATTACAACAACAATAATGATATTCATTATCTCACCAATAATATCAGGAACAAGTACGACCCGACATTCTCTCAACTGACGACTGTGACAGTTGCCCAAAAGAGCGCACGGGTCACATCCTGTTGGGTAGTGGAGTTTCGTCAATTAGCTATGGAACTTGCCCATGAGCAGGTACATACACGCACAGCTGACTGCACTGTACTTTATCATCTGAGGAGTTCGATAATATGACGCGCTTAGACTTGAAAGACTGGAGATGATGATATTGATTAGAGAGCGAGGAAGGCTTAGTCGATTCTCCTCCAACACCTCATTATTTTCTTATCTGAAGTTCGAAGAGACGTCGGTAAGCCCTTCTTGTCACTAATCGGCGTTAGTTCTGGGAACGCTGCGGCCAATACAAGGGCTATTCCTGTATGGTGACATGTAGTAATCAGATACTTCGTGGAACACCTGGACTGTGAAGCATAACTCCATGAAATAATGCAATTGACGAGATCACACCGTGAGCGAAATGGCACGCATATCCTAACAGCCAATGCGGCAACCGTTCTGAAACCATAGCCTCGGCTCTTGCAGATGGGGTCATATGGATTGGGTCCGGCGCGATACGCAGACACTCGTCATTGGTCGATTATCAACGAAGCTTTTGGCCCCTAACATGCCGCACACATAAGGTAACGTACATTAGGGGTGTTTAGCAGTTTTTTACTCAATAATTTACTCATACTCAACGGAGGTGGAAATTTAGTTTTTCCGCTACTAGGCCTAAAGTAGTAATATAAAAATAATATGACTTTACATAATAATTGTGAAGGCCCTACCCCCCCATCATGCACTTCTTAAATCATTACTTACATCATGAATGATCAAATGATCATTGTCTTAAAAGTGTTTCTATTCATTTTTCTTTATTATGAGGCATGTGAGCCTCAACCTTGATGCTGATATATCACTTCAGTGAAGTATAATTTATTTGAATTTACTCTAAACTCAGTGAAGAAGAAATGACAATGTTGTTTAATGTGATGAGGTATACTTCTTTACTTGATATCTTAACTAACTACTATCTATTCAGATTTACAACACCTCAGATCTGTCAAATTCTCTTATTTCTCAACCTTAACAGTATCAAATGAACTGCTCAAATCTGTCTCATCTCTGAACTTGTTCTCTGTCTCATTCTTGTCTGTCTTTCATGACCTCAGCACCTATTCAAACTGTCAAACATATTTGATTGATTGATGACATATCTGTCATTCATTTATAATGACATCATCAAGCATTTACAGTGTTGATATCAAAACATGCTTTGATGACATTCAATGCTTGAATATTGACATCTACAATGATATGCAAAAGCAATTCAGACAGCAGAAGGCTTTTCAGAGAAGGAAACAATATAAGAGTTTATAGATGAGACGTTCTGAGGCACCTGTCAATCAATGAATAATCAGTGAGTTCTCTATTCAGGGTATAAGAAGCATCATGACTTCAAATATTAAAGCATAGTGTGTTCAAACAGCCTGATTGCATTGATCACTGACTCTTATGAGAAAAAGATGAATGATCATCAGATTGTCAGACTGTTGAGGGTGAAGAAACACCTTCATCAAGTATGTAATGATCATCAGCAGTTGTTTCTGTATGATGATCAGACATATCAACAGCTATAAGGTATTCTTTGCCCATTTGCTGATCACTGAACCCTGAATGCAGATCAAAAAAAGTTCAATAAAAGGCTGTCTGCTGTCTGCATTGCTGTGAAACAGGCATTCAGAGCCACACAAAACCTCTGAATGTTTAATGACCTTGTTCTTGCTATGCGGCCTGAATCACAGCCTGTCACAGCCTATTATGAGACTTCTGTACTATTTACTAATTGTTTCACATGCTTACAGAAATATAGTGTAGTCAGAAGTCAATTTGTTATGCAGTCTTCTACACTAGAGGCTTATTTAAGTAAGCTCTGATCTAGCTTGATAATTAATGCTGACAATGTGTCTTGTAGACAGTCAATTTAACTGTCAAAAAGACTGACACACTGCTTCTTCACCTTCTGCACTTGCTCAGTTCTTTTTTGTCTGACTTTAACCTCTGCAGTGCTGATCTGCATAAAGGTCTCAAAATTCTTTGCAAATGATTGAAATGCCATCAAATCATTCTGCTGTTGTTGTTGTCATGAGTTGAACTCATACTAAGGTCTTATGGTCTAGTTGCTTACTAAGACCCTAAGACTAAAGCACATTATCTTTTCACTTCTGTATGAAGCTCTTCTTTCTCTCTTCATAGTATTTTTCTTGTATTTAGAAATTATCAATTGAGTGTCAATCTTATTGCAAACCCATGACATTAAAATACTATTCTCATTTAAACCTGACCTACACTAAAGGCCTTGCTGTACAATTGTTGAAATCAGTACAGAATGAGCACAGAAATCTCTATGACAGATGAAGTGAAGATCATTGCTGAGAAGATTTCTTCTTAAGTGCAAATATTTATAACAGAACTACACAGCATGAAGAGTCATACAAAAGAGAACATGCAGAACATGAAGGCTTGTACAAATTTTCTTTACATCTTTGTGATAAATTGAGACAACCTCATGTTGACTACATCAGTAGATACAGCTATCTCAACATCAGCTGTTGCAACATTATCTTCTTCTCAAAAATCAGTTAATTGTATGAACAATCTCATCCTAAAGCAGCTCATTGCAGCAATGAGTGTGAATTGACACTCAAAACAGTGTCTCTCTAATTCACTCAGATTTGAAGAAAAGAGAGTGAAATTCAGACCTTAACTACAACAAATTGTTGCTAAATTGAATGTGAACATGTCAGACAACAATGTCAGTGTGCAGTTCTGTGTTACAGTCAGACTGTAACCAGCTAGTGTGTTTTAGAGAATACACAAGAAAAGTGTATACCTGAACATGAGCTTGTGCAGCTCTATGTGCTCAAGGTGAGCTCAGCAAGATAATAGACCTTTGATAGGTCTATCAGCTCTGTTGCTTTATAGCAAGCAAAGCAAGCACAGTGATCCTATGATATATAGTAGGACCATTTTCTCTATGAAAATGAAATGTGTTCAACTCAATACAAGTTATCAACTACTGATTTATCCTACACCGCACACTGAGATCTTTATATCAACAAGCACAAATCTCTAGCTTTAATATTCAAGACATCTCAGATCAGGATGTAACACTTTGAACACTCTTACAATATAAGAATGACAATCAATGCACAGAAGTCAGCTTTGACAAGTTAAGTCAACCTTCAAGATCTTCAGCAAACAATTGATGTACTTAAGGTATTGGCACTCAATGTGTTCACAGATGAGAGAGAAAAGCTGCAAGCCTTCTTGATCAAGCTTGAGTTATATATTGAATTCAATCAGACAAAGTTCAGGTTCAAGATGAACAAAGGTCTGTTTACTGTATTGTATCTCAAGAATGCAGCATTTAATTGAGTTAACCTCAAACTGCATGAGTTTCTTGACAAGACATCAAAGAAATGAATAAACAATAAGAAATTCATATTCAGCAACTACAAGAAGTTCAAGAATGAGCTTTAAAGAGCCTTCAGAGTAGTCAACAAGAAACAAGCAGCAAAAAGACAACTTCACATTTTAAAGATGAATAAGTCAGCAGTCAAGTATGTGACAGAGTTTCAGTGAATCACAGCCTTAATGAATTGAGATGATGACACTTTAATATTGCAATACTACTGAGAACTCAATGAGACTATCAAGAATGAGATAGTCAGAATGAATTGATCTGAAGAGCTTCAGAATATGATCAATATCTTCATCAACATCAACAGTCATCAATGAGAATGATGAATGAAGCATACAAGACACTACACATCAAAGATGTAAAAAAGACATTATACTCTCAGAAGAGGTGACCCTATGAATCTTGATGCAATTGAGAAGCATCATGAGCAGCAATCACAAGTAAAGCAAGAACAGTGTATGAGCAAGCTCTATAAGCCTCAACTTCAATGAGCAGAGACTCTTAAATGTTACAACTGTGAAAAACTCAAACACCTTGCAAGAACCTGCAAGAAACCTCAATGAAAGAGAAAAGAAGTTGCAGCAACAGATACACACATAATGCATGACACTCTGAGCTGAACAGTCTGCTATGACAACATGTGCTGAACACATATGAGCAGCAAAGACAGAGCCAAATGATACTCACAGAAACTCAAGAAGAAACAAAACAGTTACAACATAACAGGTCAATCAAAGAGATTAACTATTTTAAAGAAAGCTGAGATCAAAGAAGTCAATACTCATGAAACTCAGATAAAAGAAGACTACAGTGATAGCATCTGAATAGCCCTGAATTTGAACGCAGACTCAAAGGATGTTGACAACTGAGAAGTTAACATGAGACTCAAAATAAGATATAAGCACTCAGAGAATCAGCACTGAGAAATGTGTCAGCAACTACTAAAAAGACAGCAGAAAGAGCTCAAGAAGAAAGTCAATGACCTTAAAAAGCAACAAAAAGAAATGAAAGAAGCAAGAACATGCTTAAAACTCAACAAGTTAATGAAAGATGTGTGAACAGCAATCAACTCAATATCAAAACAACTTGTGTGAAAAATCAAGAGCCACAAAATCAAAATCTGTTTACTCACAGAGTAGCTGACATCAGATGATGATTGTTGAACCTTTTCAGAAGACTACATGTCACCTAAGTTTCTGAATAGAGTGAAAGCACTTTGAAATCAAGTTCAGTGAGAATATGATCAGTACAAACCGCGCCTACACACAGAACAGTATATTGAGAAAGACAGCAAGAAATACATACAACTGATTGTACAAGAAATAGAGTCTGAATGATTTCAGAACCTTTGAGAAAGAGCAAGCAATGCAGTACAGTCAAAAAACTGCAAGCTTTCTCAAAGAGACTAGAGAACAAAAAGCTTTTAATGTCTCAGAAGAACAACAAAGACCATAAGATATGAGTTGACATTCAGGTTGAACAGAATAGAATTCTTCAAGCAATGATAGACTCAGAAGCAATCAACAACTATATTTTGCAGCAAGTGATACAAGTGCTAGAACTAATACTGCAGTGAGCACTGAAGTCTATGCAGATATATATAATCAATGAAGAATCTGAGTGAATAACAGAGCAAGTTCACATCAAAGTCATAATATTAAAAGATTCACAGAAGTTGACATTTGATGTTCTCAATTCAATTAAGTATGACATCATACTAAAAATGCTCTGATTACACAAAAAGAACTCAAGAATTGATTGAATCAGCAAAGAGTTATACATCACAATAGACATGTATGAGATTTCTGAACAATCAAAAATGAGTTTATCAGAGCATAAGTCATGAGATCATAAGATATTGCTATTGAATGACAAGCAGCCAAAGTGAATGCCACTATACTCAATGAGCAAAGATCAACTCAAGAAAGTTAAAACTTACCTTGATGAGAATCTCAAAAGAGAATTCATCAGATCATCAAAGTCATTGACAGAATACCTGATTCTGTTTATATCAAAAAAGAATGACATAAAGCAACTGTGTGTCAACTACAGACAACTCAATGAGATAACTAGACAAGACAGTTATTCTCTATTGTTAATTAAAGAGTTGCAAGACTGATTAGGCAGAGTCAAGTGATTCACAAGTCTAGACTTGAAAGAAGCCTACTACTGAGTACAGATGAAGGAAGGCAAAGAATGAAAAACAGCATTTTAAACAAGATACAGACACTACAAATACACTGTTATGTCATTTGAGCTCAAGAATGTCTTCATCACCTTTCAAAGATTAATCAATGACACATTGAGAGAATATCTCAATGATTTTGCAATCACATACCTTGATGACATTCTGATATATTCAGATGACCTTGAGATGCACCACAGTCATGTGCACAAGATACTGAAAAAGCTCAGTGAAAGGATTTTGTATGTGAAGAAGTCAAAAAGCAAGTTTGAAGCAAAGAAAATTGAATTCCTTGATTATGTTATTCAATTTGAGCAAATCAAGAAGGACTCAAAAAAGACAAACGCAGTCAGAAACTGGCCTCTGTCAAAACAAGTCAAGAAAGTACAAGCCTTTCTAGAATTGATGAACTATTATTGAAAGTTTGTATCTAATTATGCAAAGATTGCAGAACCTCTCACACAACTAATGTGTAAGAACAAGAAATGACATTGAGATAGAGAACAGAAGAATGTGTTTCACACATTAAAGAAAAGCCTTAACAGAACAGCACATCTGAGAATACTCAATCTGACATGTGAGAAGATACTGAAAATTGACGCATCAAATTTTGCAGTAGATGCATGCTTATATCAGATCAAAGATGAGCAACAGAGACTCATAGCCTATGAATTTAAAAAACTGTCAGAATCTGAGAAAAGATATGAGGTTCACAACAAAGAACTTCTTGTAATAGTGAAAGCACTGCAAAATTGAAGGTCTTATCTTGCAGATATTGAGAAGCCTATTCAGATCTACACAGATCACAAGAATTTGAGAAACTTTGCAACAACAAAACAGCTGAATCAATGACAAGTTTGCTGAGTCAAACAGTTAGTCAATTACAAATTTCAAATTCATTACAAGAAAGATAATGAGAACAGTGAAGCAGACACTTTGAGTAAACAGTCTGATCATGAAGAAGTGAAGAAGATTCACATTGAAATTCTGAGTGAAGATGAAAAGAAAATTCTCACAAAAGACTTAACAGCAACATACAAGGTGAAGCAAGCTTTCTTGACAGACAAAGAATTTATACAAGTATGTCACAACAACAGGGTCAATGAACACCTTGAAGTCAAAAGAACTGAGAATCTCATATAAAGAAGACACAATATCAGTGACCTTAAGGATCAAATCACTGAGTATATTGTCAAATGCAATTCATGTTGCAGAAATAAGATTCAGAGAGATAAAAGATATAATGAGATAACATAACTAAACACATCAGATGTGTCATGAGAGTTGATTACTATGAACTTCATAACAAAGTTATCAATGTCAAAGGATTCGGCATGAGGAGTGAAATTCAACAGTATATTGACTATAGTTGATAGATTGATCAAGTACACCATGTTCATTTCATTCAAGAAAACTGCAACAGCATCAGTATTGACATACATCATACTACAAAAGCTGGTTAGCAATCACAGGCTATCAAAAGAGTTTATCATCAACAAAGACAAACTGTTTACAAGCAAGTTTTGAGAAATGCTCACAGCAGAACTTGAGATAAATCATAAAATGTTGACAGCATACCACTCACAGACAAATGAGCAGAGTGAACAAATAAATCAGACGGTTGAAACATACTTGAGACACTATGTCAATAGAAATCAGAACAACTGAGTACAACTGTTGTTAATGACACAGTTTGTGTACAATAACACACAAAATGAAACCACAGAAGAAACACCATTTCAAGCAAATTATGAATATAACCTGAAGGTATGACAAGAACTGCAAGCACACAGATCACAAAGCCAAAAGACAATATTAAATATTGCAGAGATTAAGAAGTTGCACAAAGATCTGACAAACAGAATTCAGCAACAAAAGAGATAAACAACAGAGGTAAAACCTTTTGTGATTGAAGAGAAAGTTTATTTAAGAACAGACAACATTCATATAAAACAAAGAAGCAAGAAGTTGAACAACAAGAGCATAAAACTGTTTGAAGTCAAAAGAAACATCAAGAGGTTAAGCTATAAGCTAGACTTACTCAAGGAAATGCAAATACACTCAGTATTTTATGTGTTCATGCTTCAGTGTTGCAATTAATTCATATCACTTCAGATCATCAAAACATCTGTTGAACTTGATGAGGAGTATTAAGTTGAGAACATTTTAGAAAAATGAATGATTAGTGAAAAAACCCACTATCTCATCAAGTGAAAAGAATACAACACCTCAGAAAACACGTGAGAACTCAAAGAGAACCTACTTAACTGTGCAAGAACACTACAACAGTTTGAAAGAGAGGCTCAAGGTCAATAAAGAAGCTAAAACTCATTAACTTCAGTAAGAAATCAAGATTAGAAGAATCAGAGAAGTTTTTCTCATCCTCAGTTCTGTTGTTATCATTGCTCAGTTTGAAAGCAACACAGCGAACTTTGATGACTGTGTAAGACTCATTCTGTTTCAAAGTCTTGAAAAGGTAAAGAACCTTTGCATTCAGCTTGAAAAGGCGCTCAGCCTGTTTCACACATTCATTCATAGTCACCTCAAATTCAAATTTCAGCTGAAGGTGAGCATGATTCAGGAAATCTAATGATATCAACACACACAAACAACCACAATGAGTACACTCAGAACATTTTGCATGACCTGTCATAATAATGCAAGAAGAAAGAACAGCTGAACAATGATCACAAGCAATGAGAGAAGTGAAGTTGAAAGTTGCAATGATTTTTGCAAGACAAAGACAATTGTGCTGCTTATGAGAAGACATGACAGTGAGAAAGTCATCTGTCTTTATACTCTCACTTATGTAGGCACTAAAGAACTAGCGTTTAAAAGAGAAGAAATTGTGTTACAGTCAGATCATAATCAGCTAGTGTGTTTTAAAGAATATGTGAGAGAAGTGTATACCTGAACATAAGCTCACACAGCTCTATGTGCTTGAGGTGAGCTTGACAAGATGATAGACCTTTGATAGGTCTATCAGCTCTGTTGCTCTATAGTGAGCAAAGTGAGCACAATGATTCTATGATATATAGTAGGACCATTTTCTCTATGAAAATGAAATGTGTTCAACTCAATACAAGTTATCAACTACTGGTTTACCCTACACTGCACACTGAGACCTTTATATCAACAAGCACAAACCTCTAGCTTTAATATTCAAGACATCTTAAATCAGGATGTAACATCTGTGAAACATCAAATGAGCTCAATGATACATCAAGTTGAATGTCATAGTGACATTTCACAAGATTTGAATTGCTGCAGAAGACAAATGAAAGATGACATTTCATACAAGATACAGGTTGTATAAATGAATGATGACTTCTTTTGAGCTAGTCAATGTCTTGAACACTTTTCAAAGATATATCAACTGAGCCTTGCAGAACTTTCTGAATGAGTTCTGTTCAGTCTATGTGAATCATATTCTCATTTTCACTGATGAGTCTTTGCATCAGCACCAGAATCATGTATGAAGAGTATTACTTTGACTTTGAGAAGTTGACTTACAGATTGACATTGATAAATGTGAGTTTGAAGTTAAGTCAACCAAGTACAGAGTTTCATAGGCTTTGCAAACTTTCATCAAAAGTTCATCAAGAACTTTTTTAATTTAATTATGTCAATGATGACTCTCATACAAAAGAACACATCTTTTAAGTGAACTGAGAAAGCTGATCAAGATTTTAAGAAGCTAAAGACTATGTTCATTTCAGTGTCAATCTTAATTCTGTTTGATCATACATGTACAATCATGATGAAAACAGATTTCTCAGATTGATGCATAGATGAAATTCTGTTGCAGTTAGTGAATGATGTGTGAAGACTCTGTATCTACTATTCAAAGAAGAATGCACCTGCAGAGTGCAATTATGAGATTTATGATAAAGAGATGCTGATCATCATACAATGCTTGAAAGAGTGAGATGCAGAGTTGAGTAGTGTGTCAAGTTTTTAGATTTGTACAGATCACAAAAATCTGAAATACTTTATGACAGTTAAAAAGCTTACAGAGCAACAAATGAGATGGTCTTTAATACTGTCACAATACAACTTCTTCATATTATACTTGCTGAGTAAGCAGAATGAGAGAGCAGATGCTCTATTGAGACAGAAGCAGAATGTGTCAATGAATCTCTCAGATGACAGAGTACAACATCATACAATGCAGATAATATGTTCTGAGATGATAAGCAAGTCTATACAGACTGTCTTAATGACAGTAGCAGACATATCAGTCTCTGTGCTCATACAAGATCAGAACTTGTTTGATGAGATCACAGATCTTAAACAGATGTGAGTGAATGCTGAAGCAAAAGATGAGTTATACAATGAGCTTTGTCAGACAATTCACAAGAAACAGATGTTACATTCTGATCTAAGATGCCTTGAATACTAGAGCTAAAGATTTGTGCTTGTTGATATAAAGATCTCAGTGCGCAGTGTAGGGTAAACCAGTAGTTAATAACTTGTATTGAGTTGAACATGATTGTTTTCATAAGAAAAACAATTCTTTCTATATAAAAAGAGGGTTGACCCTCAAAGAGTCAACTCAATCTGTTAAGGGTTGACTCAACACTCTCACAGTTAAGTTGATGCTCAACTTGTCATCTCATGTTAAAGATTACGCAGTTCTTATGTTCAACTCATTCTGTTAGTTTTAATCAGACATGATTGTAACACTATCTTTTCTTTCTACAATCCCTGTTCTCAGAATTCTATTTAAGTGAGGGTATAAATGAAATCTCTCAACATCAGCCATGTCTCAGAAGCTTTTTCTCACTTGTGAGTACAACAATTGTCTTTACACTGTGAAAGAGATTACTATATCTGACAGTTTCTTGAACATTGTCTGTGTTTACTGTTTCAATCATTCTATCTTCTGTGTGATGATGAAGTCACATTTCAAATGTGCTGAGTGTACTCACTGAGACCATTCATGTATGAGTGTGATGTGAGAATCATTGAACTGTGTCTGCAATAAGCTGAAGTCAGAAATTCTTCAAACTGAGAAAGAACAAGCCCGCCTCTTTGTAAAGCTTTCTTAATTATGCAAAATGTTGCATCAAACTCAAGATTGTGCTAAACAGAAAACTCTTTGTCTGTTAAAGAAAATGAGTAACAATAACAATGATGATGAGAAAACCTCTCAGTCTGAGACCTTGTCTCAGCTTTTTGATAACATGTCAAACAACTTTTGACAGTTTAACCTTGTCGCCTCCCCTTCTCAAAGTGTTGAAGTGTTCTCACACAACCCTTGAGGTTTTCTGTGAGTTTTCATGTGTTTTCAGAGATGTTGTACCTCTTTCACTTGATGAGGTAGTGGGTTTTTCCGCTAATCATCTGTTTTTCTAGAATGTTCTCAACTTGATATTCTTTGTCAAATTCAACAAACATTTTGATGATCTGAAGTGGTATGAACTGATTGCAACACTAAAGCATGAACACATGAAATACTGAGTGTATCTGCATTTTCTTGAGTAAGTCTAGCTCATAGCTTAATCCCTTGATGTTTCTTTTGATTTTGAACAGTTTTATGCTTTTGTTGTTCAACTTCTTGCTTCTTTGTTTTATATGAATGTTGTCTGTTCTTAGATAAACTTTCTCTTCAATCACAAAAGGTTTTACCTCTGTTGTTTGTTTCTTTTGTTGCTGAATCCTGTTTGTCAGATCTTTGTGCAACTTCTTGATCTCTGCAATATTTAATATTGTCTTTTGACTTTGTGATTTGTGCACTTGTGGTTCTTGTCATACCTTCAGGTTATATTCATAATTTGCTCAAAATGGTGTTTCTTCTGTGGTTTTGTTTTGTGTGTTATTGTATGCAAACTGTGTCATTAACAACAGTTGTACTCAGTTGTTCTGATTTCTATTGACATAGTGTCTCAAGTATGTTTCAACCATCTGATTCATTTGTTTGCTCTGCTCATTTATCTGTGAGTGATATGTTATCAACATTTTATGATTTATTTCAAGTTCTGCTGTGAGTGTTTTCTAAAACTTGCTTGTAAACAGCTTGTCTCTGTTGATGATAAACTTCTTTGATAGCTCATGATTGTTAATCAATTCTTGCAGTATGATGTACATCAATACTGATGCTGTTGTGGTTTTCTTAAATGAAATGAACATGGTGTACTTGATCAATCTATCAACTATAGTCAATATACTGTTGAATTTCACTTCTCATGCTGAATTCTTTAACATTAGTAACTTTATTATGAAGTTCATAGTAACTGACTCTCACAGCACATCTGATGTGTCTAGTTATGTTATCTCATCATATCTTTTATCTCTCTGAATCTTATTTCTGCAGCATGAATCACATTTGACAATGTACTTGATGATTTGATCTTTAAGGTTGCTGATATTGTGTCTTCTTCATACAAGATTCTCAGTTTTTTTGATCTCAAGATGTTCATCAGCTCTGCTGTTGTGACATACTTGTATAAGTTCTTTGTCTGTCAAGAAAGCTTGCTTCACCTTGTACATTGCTGTTAAGTCTTTTGTGAGAATTTTCTTTTCATCTTCACTCAGAATTTCAGTGTGAATCTTCTTCACTTCTTCATGATCAGACTGTTTACTCAAAGTGTCTGCTTCATTGTTCTCATTACTCTTTTTGTAATGAATTTGAAATTCATAATCAGCTAACTGTTTGGCTCAGCAAACTTGTCATCAATTCAGCTGTTTCATTGTTGCAAAGTTTCTCAAATTCTTGTGATCTGTGTAGATCTGAATAGGCTTCTCAGTATCTGCAAGATAAGGTCTTCAATTTTGCAGTGCTTTCACTATTACAAGAAGTTCTTTGTTGTGAACCTCATATCTTTTCTCAAGTTTTAACAGTTTTCTAGATTGATAGGCTATGAGTCTCTGTTGCTCATCTTCAATCTGATATAAGCATGCATCTACTGTGAAATTTGATGCATTGATTTTCAGTATCTTCTTGCATGTCAGATTGAGTATTCTCAGATGTGTCATTTCATTAAGACTTTTCTTTAATGTGTGAAATGCATTCTTCTGTTCTTTATTTCAATGTTATCTTTTGTTCTTATGTGTTAGTTGTGTGAGGGATTCTGCAATCTTTGCATAATTAGGTATGAACTTTCAATAATAGTTCATCAATTCTAGAAAGGCTTGTACTTTCTTGACTCATTTTGATGAAGGTCAGTTTCTGACTGCGTCTGTCTTTTTTGAGTTCTTCTTGATTTGCTCAAATTGAATAACATAATTAAGGAATTCAATTTTCTTTACTTCAAACTTGCTTTTTGACTTCTTCACATACAAAACCCTTTCACTGAGCTTTCTCAGTATCTTGTGCACATGACTGCAGTGCATCTTAAGGTCATTTGAATATATCAGAATGTCATCAAGGTATGTAATTGCAAAATCATCAAGGTATTCTCTCAATGTGTCATTGATTAATCTTTGAAAGATGACAGAGGTGTTCTTGAGCTCAAACAACATAACAGTGTATTTGTAGTGTTTGTATCTTGTTCAAAATGCCGTTTTTTATTCTTTGCCTTTCTTCATCTGTACTCAATAATAGACTTCTTTCAAGTCTAGACTTGTGAATCACTTGACTCTGTTTAATCAGTCTTGCAACTCTTCAATTAACAATAAAGAATAACTGTCTTGTTTAATTATCTTGTTGAGTTGTCTGTAGTTGACACACAGTTGCTTTGTGTCATTCTTTTTTGATACAAACAGAATCAAGTATTCTGTCAATGACTTTGATGATCTGATGAATCCTCTTTTGAGATTCTCATCAAGGTAAGTTTTAACTTTCTTGAGTTGATCTTTGCTCATTGAGTATAGTGACATTCACTTTGACTGCTTGTCATTCAATAGTGATATCTCATGATCTCATGACTTATGCTCTGATAAGCTCATTTTCAGTTGTTTGAGAATCTGTTGAAAGTATTGATGTTGTTGTTATTAAATCAAACACTGTGTGCATTATCTATGTAAATGACACTAAGTAAACTAGCGTCTTGACTCAAATTCTGACACACCCCCTGAGTCAGACTGCTGTGACTGCTAAAAACAGCTCAAAAAACCATGTCTGTGACTTTGTGAACCCAGCTATTGACTGCTATGACCTTCATAGCTATTGCCCGCTGAATTCACGGATTCTAGCTCACTATTGACTGCTATAACCCTCATAGCTATTGCCTGTGTGACATGCATTAGCTATTGACTGCTGTGAACCTTTCACAGCTATTGTCTGCTAATTCAGCTTCAAATGACGTTCTTATAGACCTCATACCCTAGAAATTCAGGGTCTTTGAGTGCTCATTCTTCTTCTTATTCTGCACTCATGATGCTTGCTTTGAGTGCTTTCTTCAGCATGCCTTCACTGCATGTTCTGTCTTTTCACAGTGACTGCATTTCACCCTCTTTTTTTCACCTTGTATAGTCAGCATGACTACTTCTTTATTCAATTTGTTGTCATTCTTCAATCTTTGCTTCTCTTTTAGTAGCATTTCTGTTGCTTTTGCTGCTGTCATGCCATCAGTTGCACTTCATATTTGTATGAGAGAGTGATACCTGACTGACAGACTCATTGACAGACAAAGAAGGGTTCATTTATTGTTGTTCATTTAAACATTGATTGAATCAATGCGTTCTTCAAGAATTTTCACATGTGTGAGAAAGTCAGAAAGAAACTCATTGTCATCAAATCAAAGAGTGTAGTACTTGCAAGTGAGACACATGAACTGAGTGTCTTCATCAGACTGCAGAAGATGGCTCAGTTTTGTGAGCATTTTGTACCTGTTGTTGAAGTTCTTCTCTGTCAATTTTCTTTTGATTTCAGCAGACAGTGTTGATGTCATGAGGTTTGCTGCTTTCTCTCATTTATTCATCTTTTTTGACTCTTCTTCAGCCGTCACATTAACATTCTTCTGAGTGTACTTTCATAGCTTGCTTTGACGTAAGTGAGCTCATATATCAACAAGCCACTTTGTGAAGTTATGCTCTGTGAGTCTAGAAATTGTGAAGATGATAACATTAATCATTGTGTGTGATAGGGCTAGAACTCACGATATTGACAACAGTGAGATAAGAACTGTGAGTATGCATAGGACTTCTTGTAGCCTAGAATGAAACAACAAACAAGCAGATTTGAGTGTGGTTCAGATGTGATTCAGGCTCATAACCTGTTGAAAGTATTGATGTTGTTGTTATTAAACCAAACACTGTGTGTGTTATCTATGTAAATGACACTAAGTAAACTAGCGTCTTGGCTCAAATTCTGACAGAATCTCATACATGTCTATCATGATGTATAACTCTTTGCTGATTCAATCAATTCTTGAGTTCTTTTTGCGTAATCAGAGCATCTCTAGTATGATGTCATACTTGATTGAATTGAGAACATTCAATGTCAACTCTTGTGAATCTTCTAGTACAGTGACTTCAATGTGAATCTGGTCTGTTATTCATTAAGATTCTTCATTGATCATATATATCTGCATAGGCTTCAGTGCCCACTGCAGTGTTAATTCTAGCACTCTTATTGCTTGCTGCAAAATATAGTTGTTGATTGCTTCTGAGTCTATCATTACTTGAAGAATTCTATCCTGTTCAACCTGAATGTCAACTCATATCTTATGATCTTTGTTGTTCTTCTGAGACATTAAAAGCTTCTTGTTCTCTAGTCTCTTTGAGAAAGCTTGCAGTTTTTTAACTGTACTGCATCACTTGCTCTTCTTCAGAGATTTTGAAATCATTCAGACTCTACTTCTTGTACAATCAGTTGTATGTATTTCTTGCTGTCTTTCTCAATATACTGTTCTGAGTGTAGGTGCAGTTCATACTGATCATATTTTCACTGAACTTGATTTCAAAGTGCTTTCACTCTATTCAGAAACTTAGGTGGCATGTAGTCTTCTGAAAAGGTTCAACAATCATCACCTGATGTCAGATACTCTGTGAATAAATGAATTTTGATTTTGTGACTCTTGGTTTTTCACACAAGTTGTTTCAGTACTGAGTCGATTGCTGTTCATACATCTTTCATTAACTTGTTAAGTTTTAAGCATGTTCTTGCTTCTTCTGTTTCTTTTTGTTGCTTTTTAAGATCATTAACTTTCTTTTTGAGCTCTTTCTGCTGTCTTTTCAGTAGTTGTTGACATGTTTCTCAGTGCTGATTCTCAGAGTGCTCATATCTTGTTTTGAGTCTCATGTCAATTTCTCAGTTGTTGACATCTTTTGAGTTTGCATTCAAATTCAGAGCTATTCAGATGCTATCACTGTAGTCTTCTTCTATCTGAGTTTCATGAGTATTGATTTCTTTGATCTTGACTTTCTTTAAAATAGCTAATTTCTTCAGTCAACCTGTTGTGTTGTAACTGTTTTGTTTCTTCTTAAGTTTCTGTGAGTATCATCTGACTCTGTCTTTGCTGCTCATATGTGTTCAGCACATGTTGTTATAGCTGTTCAGCTCAGAGTGTCATGCACTATGTGTGTATTCATTGCTGTAACTTCTTTTCTCTCTTATTGAGATTTCTTGCAGGTTCTTGCAAGATGTTCAGGTTTTTCACAGTTGTAACATTCACAAGTCTCTGCTCATCAAGATTGAGACTTATAGAGCTTGCTCATGCACTGTTCTTGCTTTACTCATGATTGCTGCTCACAATGCTTCTCAATTGTGTTAAGATTCATAGGGTCACCTCTTCTGAGAATATAATGTTTTTTTTACATCTTTGATGTGTAGTGTCTTGTACGCTTCATCCATTGTTCTCATTGACAACTGTTGATGTTGATGAAGATATTGATCATATTCTGAAGCTTTTCAGATTGATTCATTCTGACTATCTCATTCTTGATAGTCTCATTGAGTTCTCAGTAGTATTGTGATATTAAAGTGTCATCATCTCAATCTGTTAGGGTTGTGATTCACTGAAACTCTGCCACATACTTAACTGTCAACTTATTCATTTTTAGAATGTGAAGTTGTCTTTTCGCTGCTTGTTTCTTGTCAACTACCTTGAAGGCTCTTCAAAGCTCATTCTTGAACTTCTTGTAGTTGTTGAATATGAATTTTTTATTGTTCATTCATTTCTTTGATGTCTTGTCAAGAAACTCATGCAGTTTGAGGTCAACTCAATTAAATGCTGCATTCTTGAGATATGATACAGTAAACAGATCTTTGTTCATCTTGAATCTGAACTTCATCTGATTGAATTCAATATACAACTCAAGCTTAATTAAGAAGGCTTGCAGCTTCTCTCTCTCATCTGTGAACACATTGAGTGTCAGTATCTTGAGTACATTGATCATTTACTGAAGATCTTGAAGGTTGACTTAACTTGTTGAAGCTGACTTCTGTGCATTGATTGTCATTCTTATATTGTAAGAATGTTCAAAGTGTTATGTTCTGATCTGAGATGCCTCAAATACTAGGGTTAAAGGTTTGTGCTTGTTGATATAAAGGTCTCAGTGCGCAATGTAGAATAAATCAGTAGTTGATAACTTGTATTAAGTTGAACATGATCATTTTCATAAGAAAAACAATTCTTTCTATATAGAAAGAGGGTTGACCCTCAAAGAGTTGACTCAATCTGTTAAGAGTTGACTTGACACTCTCACAGTTGAGTTGACACTCAACTTGTTGTCTCATGTCAGAGACTACGCAGTTCTTATGTTCAACCCATTCTGTTAGTTTTAATCAGACATGGTTGTAACAACAGAGATCATTTTTTACTGTTTTAAAAGTGAGGGTATTCATAACAAAATGCTTCTTGAGTGATGAAGAAAAGCTACTCTTTCACAGAAGACACTGAGTGCTGTTCTCAGAATTTCTTTGTACAGAACTGATTCAGTATACACATGACTCAACAATAACTGAACACTTAAAAAGAGATGTAACTGATGCTCTTTTATCACAACAGTTCTTTTGACCTGAAATGCTACAGAATGTCTGTACATTCTGCTGAAATTGCAACAAATGTTATATGAACAACAGCTGAAAAGATCGCTGACAAGGCTTTTTGAAGCCTTTACCTGTATTGAAGCAAATTTGACAAAAGATATTCATCAACTTTGTAGTAGATTTACTGTCAAGTGAGGATTGTATGAACCTTCTGATAATTACAAATTGTTTTAACAAGAGAATAA
>JAABUP010003289.1_pt1 | contig 28801 bp, 48 predicted proteins | sample 5559201 | NCBI WGS metagenome assembly JAABUP01 (sample SAMN10711887, study PRJNA513373) | rock metagenome | isolation source: Antarctica rocks | place: Antarctica | reverse complement strand
TTGTCAAAACTGTCGTATTAGTAGGCCTTATAGGGATGCACAAGACAGGCTGCTCTGGAGAGACAAGACTTGTCCTGCACGTACCTAGCTCATCATGAGCTGGAAAGCGTTTTAATTATTATTATTAATTAAACCTCAAATCTCAAATATTGCGCCAAGTCTGCAGCATTCAACATTTAGACATATCAATTGGATCAAGGCTTGTGAATTGTCAAATGATGTGCAGGGAGAGATCGTGCTTGCATGACAAAGGCCATGGCCAGCATGTTGACACGGACCACCCGCCAAGCCTAGCGGAAATCTGGTCGCGCCGCCATGATGATGATGTGTCAAGAGTGCTGCAAAACAATGTGGATGCTGTGATTGCACAGGTATCTTCAGTTGCAAGTCTTTGTCTTGACTAGCAGTATTAGTGTAGACCGTTGGAAGTGTCACGTCTCTGACTAGTCAGGTCCTAAATTGTTGCCCTGGTTATAGGTGAACGCATATGCTGCAGCTCATGGCATCCAATATGGGATGATCAGCAATATTCTGTGGAGTTGGGCTTTTGTGATGGATGGCAACAACAACTTGCAGATCTCGCAGCCACTTCGCTATGATGCAACACATCCAACCGTCCTACAGGTTTGTCTTTACAAGCTCATGTGAAGTTACCAATCATAACACTAGATTAGTCACAAACATGAGTTGAGCTGACAAGTCACAACCCTGCATGGAGCTGACAAGTCACAACACTGCATTGAGCTGAAAAATCACAACATTGAGTTGAGCTGACAAGTCACAACACTGCAATGAGCTGACAAGTCACAACACTGCATTACAACACAACATTGAGTTGAGCTGCCAATTCACAACACTGCATTGAGCTAACAAATCATAACATGGATTTGAGCTGACAAACCACAACACTGAACTGGGCTGACAACGTGCAGCACTGAATGAGCTGAAGTCTGCCAGTCAAGTGCATATTGTGTGCCACAAGTTCACAAGTGCTATCGTATGCAGGTGCATGCATGGGTCACTGCTATGTCTATAACAAGTGAGAAGCTACAGCCATGGGAGACTCTCAAACACCACCCATATGTTCAAGTTATGGCCAAGACAGCCAAGCGTGCTTCAAAAACAAGCCAAGGAAACCCAAGCAAACGGCTGGGTTTGACACCGGCTGTTGGTAAATCCACTCAATCAGAAGCTTCCGATAAGTTCATTGCTGCAGCTGGGACGTCCACCCAAGAGACACAATCCTTGAGTCCAACTCTGCATGCACATGCATCAACCTCAGGGTTTGAAATGGCTTCCCTTGTTCAAGATGGGTTGAGTCTTGAGAGTGTTGCTCGGCAAGCGGCTTCGGAGTTCTTGATTGGAAGCATACAATCTGTGCATGCAGTGGGGACGAGTGGGCCAGTGTTCAATGCCAGGTAGAGTTACCTCATATCTGCAATGCTGGATTCTTATTATTGATACATTATATTATTACTGTTATCATTTATTGTTCATGAATAAGAGGCCTTTGCAAAGCAACCAATTGGTTTACACGGATGCTTATAGGGGCATTAGCTTTTGCACACATTTAAGGTACTGATTGAGCAAGCATATGCATGGTGATCAAGCTCCGCTGGGCAGAACCCTTTCTGTGATGTCGCAAGTCTGTTACTGGCTGTTCAACAAGACATGCGTCTACTTTGTTGCAATGCTTGCTGGCTGCGCCAGTACCTGTTTGCAGGGTAAACTGGTTGCATTGCAACTCAGCAAAATTTGAACATGTATGGCATTCTTAACAAGATGTGCTCCTTACTTCAGGGCCCCCTCTGGGCAACAGATGGCCTTGAAGATAGCTAGTCTTGATTCTAGCAAGCACCATAATCTGAAGCACCAGACAAGCTGCTTGATGGCTTTGCACAGCTTATGGGGTCAGTGTGTGCCTCATGTCCTGCTAGCTGGAGCCTTGAGCAGTCATGGGCATGGATATGGGCTGGGTACTGCCCTGTTGCAAGGGCGACACCCTTTGCCAGGTACACATATGATGTTGATTGTGTCAGAATATGCATAGGCTCTGGTACTACTGTGATTGACATTGGCAATTGACAGGTTGTTGCAATTCACATACAACTGAGTGGATGTGTCGCAATGCAGGTGACATGGCATTGTTGCCACTGGCTGAGGAGGCTCTCAGGAAGGTGCACAAGTGCAACATCATGGTCAATGACTTGTATCCTGACAATGTTGTGTTACTAGTTGATGGTACCACGACAAAGGTGTTCTTTGTTGACTTCAGCCATGCAATCCCATCGCCAAGTCTGGCTCACCTTGAAGAGGATATATGTACTTTGCGTGCTATGTTCTCATGCAAGGTCGACTAAAACAGGTCATACAATATGATGGAGAACACTTTGTGTTGAGGAGAGTTGCATCGGAGTCCAATGAACGTGGCATGCAAGATTTGCTATGTTGCCTTGATTTCCTGCAAATTTCACCTTTGTCTCTTTCTGTATGTACTAGAATACGACTGAGTAAAGTATAGTAAACTCACACTTTCCGTCATGAAAATTCTCTCAATGATTGTTGCGAGCTGTTGTGATTTAAGATCATAACGCCAAGTGCATGCCACATTGAACACAAAGTTGCAGTAAATTAAAGCATGTTATGATGGCCACATGTCAGTCTATTGACAAGCGAATGCATCCTCACGTTGATGTGGATACTGATTCAGGTGCATACTCTGCAAATGCAGCTTCTGCTTTCAGGCAGGGCATTATAATGGCAGAACGAAGGCGAGAAATCAGTCAACAGGGCCGAGGGCGTTTCAGCAGTCAGCGTGATTCCTCAGAGTGATCTGCGGCTGCTTCAGCAGGCTGTTCAGCAGGAAGCTTTGCCGCAGACGCCCGCTTGTTTTGCAGGATAGCAAAGCAAAAAGGACTTGTGACGAGCTTTGCTTTGTATATCTAAAACAGAACGCCGGTCACCTGCCGGTCAGTTAATCCAAGAAACCTTAACAGATTTAGCTTGTCGCTCGCTGCTGCTTCCGAGACACGCGGACGCGTTTACCAGCATGACGAACATGAATGACTTGGTGAGCGCGTGCACCTTTTACGAAAGCATGCCGTTGCTATGGTCGTTCACACTGAGAACTGAGCACTCCTCGGTATGATCTGCAGGTCTCCCAGCTGGACGGGCGGGACACAGGTGGAGGACGGGATAGAGGAGGCAGGTAGGAGCACATCAGACAGTTTTCCGTTGTCTGACTTTGATTTTGTTGTGTAGAAATGCATTGTGTTGTTTATGTATGTCATTGCTGTTTTGTGCAGGCGTGATAGCCGTAGAAGGTCAAGAAGCAGAGATAGGCATAGCAGCCGGAAAGACAGAGACAGATCACGCTCAGAGTCTCCACCTCCCAGACGGAAGCGCGAACGCAAGTCTGGCTTTGATGTCTTGCCACCTGGTGGTGTCATCCCAGGAGTTGGCGCCATCCCTGGAATGGCAGTAGCAGCTGCTGCTGCAGCACCAGCAGCAAGCGGATTCAGTGCAGCTCCTGCAGGTAAGCTTGTTGGATCTTGACACCCGCAACAATTGCAGCTCACTGATCAGCCCGCAAACTTGTCGTGCTTCACCTATGCAAACGTGGCGAGGCTTGTCACTCACAGGTGTACATGCACAAGCTCTTCGTTCCCAGCAATATGCTCAAGCTAAAACCTTTCCTGGCTGGATTGACACAGTGGTGTGACTTGCCTTCCTGATTTATCAGTAACTCTAACCCATCCCAAGAGGCAACAGATGCCCCTGCTAAGCAAGGTGTTCACATGCTTGATTCTTGCCAATCTTCTGTGAGGAGGGTGCAACTTTTGCATGTTGTCTACAGGTCAAGTACAGCCTCCATCACAGCAAGCCACGCGGCATGCTCGGCGTATCTATGTTGGAGGCCTTCCTCCCACTGCCAATGAGCAGAACATTGCCACCTTCTTCAGCAACGCTCTTGCTGCTGTTGGGGGAACAACAGCTGGTCCTGGTACGCATTGCCTTACTAGCATTGTCCTACTATGACTACAGCAGGCATAGCTGGCATGGCATAGCTGCAATTGCACTCAGTCATGACTTAGTTACTCGTAGCTGTTGGGGGAACAACAGCTGGTCCTGATGAGCATTGCCCTACTAAAGCTGTCCACTACCATTGCCCCAAGAGTGCTGCGCTAATCAAATGCCTACCTCCATTTCTGTACTAATAGCAGTACTATGACTGGCACTACCATAGCTGAAGGGACAACAACACGACAGGCGCCTGCTAAAACCTGCAAACACTCAAGCACAATGCACCCAGGCTGGCCTGAAAGCAAGGCTGGCCTGGCACTTACCTAGCTGATGCTGATACACTCACAATTGTCATCGTCATTGCCATTGTCATTACCCGGATGATGATCATCATCATCACCATTAGTTGTCAGTGTCACATACAGTGACACTGGTACTGACTTTTATTCTTGATGTTTTGTCAGTGTCATCATCACTACCTTTCCAGCAGCATTGGTGTGCCACAAAGCCATTTGTGTGCACCATGTTGCTCATTCAGTCATCAAGATGACACACTGCATTATCATCAGCATATGGTTGTGTTATATGTGTCACCCCTCCTTTCCACTTGTGCAACAACATGTAGCATTGCATTCCCTTGACTATCCATCTTTAGCACACTTTTTGATCCTAACCTTACTCTAAAATCCATTCCAGACCATGACTGTGTACTCAATACATTGCTCCTGATCAATGCCTGCTGTTGCCACCACATGCAATGATGCTCTTGTTCAACCAGTTCTCTGTCCCTCCGTAGGTCCGTGTGTCATCAACGTCTACATCAACTACGAGCGCAAGTTTGCCTTTGTGGAGCTCAGAACAGGTGAGGCACCATTTTTTCATGATTATCCACAGGTTTTACAGAGGAAAACTTACCAAAATGGAATTTACCTTGACTGTCCACTGTCAGACTTAGCCCACATTGCTTGCCCAGCACATCTCCCTTGCTGCATGACCCCACTGTCCATCTGCAATGCATTTGCTACTCGCAACTGGTACTCCCCATCAATGACCAACCACTGCCACACTGCTAGCTGAGTTACTGTTGCCAAGGCGTCAGCCATATGTATTGCGCTTACCCTGTCTGTCATGGCAGCTTGTGTACCTGTGTAGCTTGTGATGTGTATCTTGCCACAATGAGCATCAGCTTGTTGTGGTGTCATTTCGAGCTGAGTAGCATTCGCATAACCAGCTGTATGTTTGTCAGTGTCTGTGCACGTCACAGCAAGATTGTCCTATCTGTGAGTGAAGCCCCCAATCTGTCTAGGGGAAATTTCAGCAACTGTGCTGTCAAACGCCCAGTACTGAGCTCTGTGGCCTGATATCTGCTGCATCATAGTGGCAGTGGGTCTGTTGTGACAAAAGGTTGCTTGGTCTTGTATCTGGCTCCTTCCATTATCCTGTGTGAATTGATGTCCCATGGTTGTTGTAGTACAGCTGTGTTTGACAGCAAAGCAGAGACCAATCACTGGGGAACAAATCTCATTGGACTACTGGGATTCACATCCCCCGTTTCACATACCCCTTTTCCTTACTGGGATTCGCAACCCCCGGGCGACTAATCCTCTTTTGTGTACAAATATCCGTACCCCCTCTCTGATTCACACCCCCACCTTCCCCCTCTGTACCGACCCCTTTGGTTAATAGGATCCCCACGTCACCTTGAACCCTCCTCTGCTGTATGCCTGCATCACATCAAAGGCATTGAGAAAGCAAACAAAAAGCAAAAACAGAAGCAAGACCCAATAAGGCTTTCCCCCTTACTGCAGTTGAGGAGACATCAAATGCCATGGCTCTGGACGGCATCATGTTTGAGGGGGTGTCTGTGCGTGTGAGGCGACCCAATGACTACAACCCTGCTGCAGCTGCTGCGCTGGGTCCAAGTGTGCCCAACCCAGCTTTGAACCTGGCTGCCATTGGGCTGTCGCCAGGAGGTATGGGTGCCCAGGTATGATCCTTCTGCCTGCATGACTGACACTTGTTTGTCCAATGGAATTTCAGATTTGACGAAGCTCCGTACTGTCCCCCTCATGATGCTCCCGACTCCCTCCCAAAAGACTCAAAAGTGTTTTTCATTTCCAAATTCTTGTCCTCTGCCTTCTTACAACTATGGCAGATTCACCGTTCTTCTTCACTGCAGATGATAGATGCCAATGAGCGTGTGTTTGTGGGAGGCCTGCCCTACTACTTGACAGACTCATCGTTCTTCTTCATTGCACATGATAAATGCCATTGAGCATGCGAATGTGGGAGTGCTTTGTTTCAACTACGACAGACTCACCGTTCTTCTTCACTGCAGATGATAGATGCTAATGAGCGTGTGTTTGTGGGAGGCCTGCCCTACTACCTGACAGACTCACCGTTCTTCTTCACTACTCACTGTTCTTCTTCACTGCAGATGATAGATGCCAATGAGCGTGTGTTTGTGAGAGGCCTGCCCTACTACCTGACAGACTCACCGTTCCTCTTCATTACTCACAGTTCTTCTTCGCTATGCACCATTCTTCTTCACTACTCACCGTTCTTCTTTGCTGCAGATGATAGATGCCAATGAGCGTGTGTTTGTGGGAGGCCTGCCCTACTACCTGACAGAGGACCAGTGCCGGGAGCTGCTTGGCTCCTTTGGCGCCATCAAGTCCTTTGACCTTGTCAAAGACAGGGAAACAGGCAACTCCAAAGGGTGAGCAGTTTTCAGTAAGCATGATGGGATGTGATGTTACTGCACCCTACTTCCTTATTGCATTTTCTTTGATCTTGTCAAAGACAGGAAAACAGGCAACTATGTCTGACCTTGTCAAAGACAGGCAAACAGGCAACCTGCTGTGGCAACTGGCTGATCTAGTGTTTTGCCACTTGACTTCTCTTTTGCAAGTCCTTTGACCTTGTCAAAGACAGGGGAACAGGCAACTCCAAAGGGTAAGTGCTTCTTCATAAGCATGATGTGATGTTTTGCCACTTGACTTCTCTTTCGCAAGCCTTTCGGCGCTGACAAAGACAGGGAAACAGGCAACTCCAAAGGGTGAGCGCTTCTTCAATAACATGAAGTGATGTTTTGTCACTCGACTTCTCTTTTTCAAGTTGTTTCACTTGGTCAAAAACAGGGAAACAGGCAACTCCCAAGGGTGAGCACTTCTCAATAAGCATGATCTGATGAGATGTTGCTGCATTCTACTTCCTTATTGCATGTTCTTTGATCTTGTCAAAAACAGGGAATCAGGCAACTCCAAAGGGTGGGCACTTTTCAACCAGCATGATGTCATGTGATGTGACTGCACCCAACTTCTCCTGCCACAACTTAATTAGATTTTCATTCATTCATGATAATAAAAAGAATGCAGACTACTTATTTTCTGCCTCCCTTCTTCTTCTTCTTCTTCTTCTGCAGACCTCAGCCAGTCACGGGCATTCTGCTCTGCATCTTTTTCTTACTCAGCACACCTCAGCTAGTCTGACGGGCATTTTCATTCATGCTGCAGGTATGGATTTGTGGTGTATGGTGATTGTACAAGTCACAGATGTGGCTTGCAAGGGCGTTAACAGATTGCAGGCTTCTTCTTGTGGCGCTTTTTCTTCTTCTTCTTCTTCTGACCTCAGCCAGTCTGATGGGAATTCTGCTGATACTGCAGATATGGGTTTGTGGTGTATGGTGATGGTACAGTGACAGATGTGGCTTGCAAGGGCCTCAATGGAATGAGGATGGGGGACAGAACTCTCACAGTGCGACGAGCAACAGAGGTGACGGTTTCCTTCAGATATTTCCCCTGACATGGAAATGCTACATGCCATAGTCTCCCAGTCTTATTCACAAGCTGAACACGTGCAGGAAGAAAGCCTGCTGTCTTAGATATGCACTATTAGAATGCAAGTGGCTGTAGCAATGGCACCTGTTGCCCCATCTCAAGCACTGCACTTGAACTTGTCATCCAACCATTCCATCGATGAGAGGACTGAGAACAAAAAATCTCTGGTTACCATCTGCTCACTATCTTGTCACCTTCTGCTCACCATCGCATCACCATTTGTCACCATCTGGTCGTCTTGTCACTATTGTGTCACTATCTTGTCACCATCTTGTGACCATCTGGTCATCTTGTCACTAGTGTGTCACCATCTTGTCACTACTGTGTCACCACCTTGTCACCATCTTGTCGCCATCTTGTCATCATCTGGTCACCATGTTGTGAAGGGCGGTGATTGCTGAACATCGTCGCAGGAATATAACAGTCCAAGCCCGACATGAACATGCCCAACATGAATGCCCCCGCCATACCCCCACCCATTCTGCCGGGGTCCACCCACATTGTGAGGCTCCAGGAAGCTGTTACCATGGAGGAGCTGTCTAATGACGAAGAGTACAATGACATCATGGAGGACATGCAGGAGGAGTGCGCCAAGGTATGGACTGTCTTGAGCTTTCTGTATTGTCTTTTGCAAGTTTGCAGATCTCAAATGGAAGGGCTGTTGATAGTGAAGCGCTGAGGTATGGACTGTGTGAACTTCAACATCTCCCCAGTGCAGAAATGCGTGTTGAATCATCTGTCCCCAGGTGTTTCTGGTTTAGGTTTGCACTTTACAAGGGATGTTTCTGAACTGAAATAGCCAATCAGGGATCAAAAAGAGCTCAAAGTTCTGTCTGAACTGACTTGCTACAAGTGTGCAGATGTCAAATGGAAGGGCTGTTGATACTGCTTTACGCATGTTTGTTGCGTCCTCTACCAACTAACTATGCTGTTTCAGTGTCTTCTGCAAAACCTCTCTCTGTCAGTGCCGTACTTTGCTTCAGATCCGTGTGCAGCACCATATGTGGATTTACACAGTTCAGACTTGCTATCTGCAGCTGAAGGACAGTCACCAAGGGATTTCCTTGCAACAGCACGCCTGTATTGATGCTTTGCTCATCAGACCCAGGGCATTATTACCCCCTCTTCTGCACCCCTGCTCCATGTCTTGTGCTTGCATGCCGCATGATGAATTCTGTCACACAATACCCCATCTTTGTTACTTGTTGTCTTATGCTCCATGAGACGCCCAATAACCCTCACTCTCAGGGTCTCTTCTCTGTAGTCAGTCTCAAAAGGAACAGTTTTTTTTTGGTCCAACTTGTGCTGTTTTCTTTCGTGCAGTATGGAACAATACACCAGATCATCATTCCTCGCCCAGGAGCGCCCTCTGGAGTCGGCAAAGTCATTCTCAACTTTGGGGACGTCACAAGTGCCATGGCGGCACAGCGTGTCATGAATGGACGCAAATTTGCTGGCCGCACTGTGATCGCCACTTTCATGACAGACGACCAACTGGCAGCTGGATCTTTGGATTAATCAGTGATCCTGACGTGATCCTAGGCCTGTGTGACAGATCCTAGGCCTGTGTGACAGAGCATGAGTCTATAACCTGCCTTCAAACAGAGTACTTTCTGAGGACATGGCCTCTATCAACAATCCTGAAGAGTGCTTTCACCAGGCAATTTGAGGCATCATGCAGATGGAGGGATTTTGTTTTGCTTGTGCTGCAGCAGACAGGTGGCTGCTGACCATACACTGGCCTGTGCTTTGTTGGGGCTGCCTGTTGTGGCAAAGGGGCTGCCTGTTGCTGTACTGGGGGCGCAGCTGCCTTTTGACCCATATGCTTGTTGGGCTTTTGCATGCAAGCAAAAGGGGAGCACCCTCCTGCAGGAAAGACAACAGGCAGGTCAGTCAAGGACATAGCTTCTGGGCTGTGTGCTGGTAACATAGGCTTTGATCAGAAAAGCACAATCAGCATAGCTTCTAAAAGCAGCTTACCTCCATGCAGCTGCCGCAGATGTCTGGTGACTAAGCGTTCAAACTCTCTAGCTTCAAACTTTCTGGCAGTGTTCTTCAGTTGCAGTAGGTCACTTTTGTCACTGCGGCACACGAACAAGAATGTCAGTCATTCGACACGGTCACAGTGCAGTAAGATAAAGCATGCCACTGAGCTGTGCTACGCCTGGACATTGAATGCCATATCACTGACCTTGGTAGCTGCACAGGGTTGCCACACATGTATTCCAGCAAAGGCTGAAAGTTCTTCCAGTCTACGAACAGCAAATAGGCTTGACCCTGTTGATCTATTGGAGCTTGCCCATCAGGGGAGGTGATTTTGTTTCTGAGGATAGGACCCTGCAGCAGAAGGCATGATTAGCAACTGTCGCTCATGAGGCCTACGAAACTGCAAAGGTAGAGACGGGTATAGAGAAACAGCTTGAACACTCACGTTCACGACCGCTCTCCGAACCACGATCATACGGTCCAGCAGCTGCACGTGGACGACATCGGAGTCGTTGGCAAGCATAGCTGCTGCAGCTGCGCTTGCAGAAACCGGTTGTGCAGAGACGACGGGCTGCCCAGTCATCATGTCAAAGGTCGGCAGAGGTGCGTTCATCACGTCAAGATGGTAATCCTTAGCAAAGGTGTGAGAGCGTGAACACAGATAGACTGCTTGCTGCGCACAAATCCAGGAAGATGTGCACACGATTGCAAGAACTTGCAAGTTTCGAGAGCGACTATGCCAGAAGCGCAGGACCCAGCGTGCTATGAAGCTTCGCACGGGCAGCGGGACATGACTTGGCATCGATCGTTCGTTTCGTCCAGCCTGAACGTTTGCGCGCACCGCGTGACACGTGGAAAGCTTTAAAATTGTTAGTAAAAAGGAGCCGTAAGTTTTTGATACACCGCTAGTTTCAGCAACGTAATAAGCTTAGGACATAATGTAGTCACCGTTTGTCAAACAAAGCCACAAACTTTCGTCAGACACCAAGCTCGCGTTCGTTCTGACCCGCGGACTATTCGAACGTAAAAAGCAGTTTGTTTGCATCTATCCAGTGCTTTTTACACCGCATAAACACAACCAAAATGGCGCCACAGGCAAAGGTGCAATGCTTTGCGGCCAAGGACAAGAAGGGTAAACTCGAGCGGTGCGAATACGAGCCTTTGCCCTTGCAGGCTGGCGACATCGGTACGATGGACTTGCACGCCGTCGCAGCTTGCAGTATATTTAGTGTGAAGCGTGTGCAGCCGTTTTCGGAAAGCAGTCTTGACCTTTTTCTGGCGTCTGCAGAGATTAGAGTAACCCATAACGGTCTGTGCCACTCCGATGTTCACGTAATGCGTGAGGAGTGGGGCCCCTGCAAGTACCCAATGGTTCCGGGACACGAGGTATACTGTCCTTTAGAAGTTTTCAACGTGCCACTGAGGACTGCTAGGGACTGCACAGACTGTGACAAGTTGCAGTACACTCATATGCTGACAGCTCTCCCTGGTTCCGAAGTTGGCAGTGTCTGCAAGGCTTGACAGAATACTGCTGCTGCAGATTGTAGGAGTTGTCGAGCAGTTAGGTTCCTCCGTGACTCACTTGAAGAAGGGTGACACTGTGGGCTTTGGCTGGTTCAAGGATTGCTGCCAACACTGTGATGCATGCATCACTGGAAATGATGTGAGCACTTTGCATCAATACCTACAACTGTGTAGCAGCGCTGTACATGCAAGCTCTGGCAAATGATGCTGCAACCGTGAGCTTTGGCAGGCTGCGTCGACTGCTGCTTATGCTAGGTTCACATGAGTGTTGTGAAGTTCAAATTCACAACTGTGTGCAAAACCTAGCATGCACCTTCATAGTCCAAGGACTTCTGAACGAGGATGCCTCACACATCCTGTGCTTATGTCAGAGCATTTGCAAGCCTCGTAATTCACCGTTTCAAAAGCCTGTGTATGTGATGGAGTATTTTGAAAGCCAGACTGTGTAGTCATTGTTGCAATTTGATGCTTATTCCCTGCAGAAGTTACGCCTTGTTTGCACCACACATCATGCTGAAATGTGTCACGCCAGGCAGCCTTTTCGGCAACAGGCAGCCTGTCACTGTTGTATGTTGTTTGACTTTAGTGCCAGACATGATGAATGTATGACTGAATGGATGCTTTTTGACTGCAGAACATCTGCCCCGAGGGGGCCGCAACCATCATGGGTGGGGGTGAGAACAGGGGTGGCTTTGCAGAGAGATTCAGAGGGTCAGGGAACCTGGCTGTCAAGATTCCAGACAACATGAGCCCGGCAGATGCTGCACCATTGCTGTGTGCTGGAATCACTGTTTGGTCACCCATCAGGAAATATGTCACCAAGCCTGGCATGAAGGTGAGACACTGAGCTGGAAGTACTCTCTGGCTACAAATTAGGGAGTATTGCATAAAACCTGGCATAAAGATGAGACAGTGTGCTGATCATCAATAAGGAAGCATGTCCTGAGGGCTGGTATGGTGGTGAGGCAACAAACAGGCAATTCTTCGACAGTGCATGACTCGGATGTTCAGATTCCTGCCAGCAGGGCTGCTGCAGAAGCCCTTGGTCCATGATCCCAGCTTCCAAACATGAGCCCTGCTGCCTGCATCAATGCTGTGCGCTCACAGCACTGGTCAGCGTTACAGCCGGACTGTATCCACTCATGCCATCAACACTGGCACATGTAGATGGCCTGTGACATATACTGCCACAGCCAAACAGTATTTGCACCCTCATGTTGAGCCTTTTACCACACCTATAACGAGGCAGGAAGTACCGCGTGTGTGCATCCTTGACTGCACAGTAAGCTGACGACTGCTCGCTGTGCAGGTTGGTGTTGTTGGTCTGGGTGGTTTGGGTCATCTAGCCATTCAGTTCCTAGCCAAAGCAGTTGGTGCTGAGGTGTTTGCAATTAGTCACAGCCCCAACAAGAAGGAAGAGGCCCTGAAGCTGGGGGCAACCCACTTTGTGGGGCTTGAGGACATCAAGAATAACACACTGGATGTGGTTCTGAACACAACACCAGGGTCAGTCACATGCCTGGTTGCTGCTGATCTCTTATCATGCTCTTTCTCTCTCTCTCTCGCTTGCTCGCTCACTCGCTCACTCGCTCACTCACTCTCTCACTCACTCGCTCGCTCACTCGCTCACTCGCTCACTCACTCACTCACTCACTCACTCATTGACCCGCTCATCCACTTGATTTTGCCATGCATTGGGCTACATCCCTATTTGACTAAACAGCTGTGGTTCTGCCAGCTTCTCAGTTGCCTCCTTCCTTCTATTCTTCTTCCTCTTCTTTATCCTGAGGGTCTTCTCCATCTGCTGTCTGTCTATTGCTCCTTCTGATTCTCTGTCTTTGCTCACAGTACAGCAGGCCAAACTTGCTTTCCTATCAAGTGTGTCACACCACTGAGAACTGTCTGCTGCAGGGGCACGTTGGCTCACAGGACTAGGGTCTAGGCACACTTATTAGCTACCTGGCAAGAACAATTAGCTGGAACGCCTGTAACGTATTACTGTTATCATTACCACTGAGAACTGTCTGCTGCAGGGGCATGGATGCTAAGAAGCTGTTGAGCAAAGTGGGATACAATGGCGCTCTTGTCTATCTGGGTGGTGGAACTGACACCATCAAGATTGTAGCCTTTGACCTCATTCCGGCTCAGAAACAGTGAGTCCTTGAGTCTTGCGTGTTGAGTCCTGAGCTCACATCATGTGGCTGCTGCAGTTGGCTGCCTGCCCATGATTGTCATTGTCTTGTCACTGTTTTGGTGCTCTGTTTTTCTTGTTATGCTGTCTTCTTCTTGTTGTTATTTTGTTGTCTCCTCTATCCTTTTCTTCTTGTCATTGTCGTTTGCCCATTGTCTTGCTGTCAGTATCTTGCAGTAGGTAGAAGGACCATTTGTCATTGGTGCACCTCATGTCATCTGACGCCACAAAGTGTTGTGTTCCTTAGTAGCCAGCCTTGTCCTCCTGCATTCAAGCCATTTCCCCCCAAGCTTCACTCATGAGCGTGCGTCTGAGGCTTCTTGCATTGTACATACTAGCTGTGTTGGTGGCCGCTGTGTGTCTCAAATGTTTTGTCAAGGTGTTCAGTTGGCTGTTTCACAAATGCACGCTCGGTCTGGGCCAATCATTTTATGAGTCCCGCAAATTTGATGTGCGATTGATCAACATATGGTTGAATCCAGGGTTGTCGGCAGCTGTGTTGGTGGCCGGGCTCTGATGCGAGAGATGTTCCAGTTGGCATCTCTGCATGACATCAAGCCTATTGTGGACAAAATGCCCCTGGACAAGTGCAATGAGGCTGTGGATCGGCTGATGGGAGGAGAGGCTAGATACAGGTGTGCTTTGTGATATCAGTCATGACTGATTGGCTGACTCATGCACGACTGATGTCATCTTTGACTTAAGTGACGGATTCATGCTTCAGTGATGTCATTCTCAACTACTCATGAATCTCTGTGTATGAATCATCAAAACACTGACCCAGTTCTGCATGTCAAAGGCCTCGTGGCCCTGTCAACATTAGACATGCATCAAAACTATACTTTGTCGACACATTGTTTCTCCTCTCGACATGTGCATGCCTCATTGATCCACATAGCAGTCACCAAAACCATCACAACCATGCAGCACACATTGATCTAGCCTGTCCCGCTATGCGTAGTCATAAAAGTGTCATGACACGATGAGTCACAAGGTGCAACAGGCTCAGTCATGCGTGAGTCCAGACTCACATGCTTATTATGCGTGCAGGATTGTTCTGGAGACTGGCGATGCCTTCAGCAGGTCAAACTTGTGAGTGTTGGCATAAACATATTTAGGATTCAGATTCCGTTAAGAGCAAGCACAGATGCAGCCAGACTGCAAGGCTTAATTATTGTAGCTAGGGTATGTGTGCATGTGATTTGATGCATTGACAGGTTGCTGCACAGCAGGGCACTCAGCTAGCCGGCTTTGAGGTACAAGTATAGTGCAAGGATATAGTGCTTGCACATAGAGTGTGTTGAATAAGGTACTGGTTATTGCGTTGAATAAGGTACTGGTTATTGCGTTTGTACAAGCATTGCTATTTCATTTTTTTGTTCCTGCTTGTCTGCATGTGGTGTGGTGATGTTTGTACGTATGTGCCAGCTAAAAAAAATCTTGTCAAATAAAGCATGTGAGGTCAAATATGCTGTCACAGGCCCGGTTGCACTTGTAAAATCTTGGGTAAGTTCTGACCATGAGTAATGGTTAGATGGATCTTCTGATCTGACATTGCTGCATAACTTGTTATGGTTGTCCTTCGCATAGCCCAGTTACACGGAATGCAGACGGCAGCGCAGCAATACCACAAGTGTCTCACAGCGAGTTGCTCTTGAGTGGGCTGCACGCCCGCGATCACTGATGCAACCAATCGGCACCAGTTATACCAGCCTTTGTGATGCGCCGCTGCACCTCAAGTGACAAGTACGAACCATCGTCTTTGTGATTCCTAGAGTGCTGAGTTTGTGTGCGCTATTCTGCACTGCTGTGACCATATCATGAACACCTTGCTTGCTTGCGGTCGCTGCAGGCGGCACTGGAATCATTTTGACCTCATCACGGCAACTTTGATTGCAACTGAGTATGACCCTCTGAGGCCATAAGCATATACTGCATGCCAGGGGCAGTCTTTGTCACAGTTGGTACTACCAAGTTTGATGCCTTGATTCAAGCAGTGGACACCATCGAAGTCGCAGATGCCCTGGTCAAGCAAGGCTACACAGCTCTTGTCATCCAAAAAGGAGCAGGCAGATATCAAGTGCAAACTCTAGTACCACTTGGGAAGCAGCATCACCAGCACAGCAATGGACTGCAAGTTCAGGTCTTCGAGTTTGCACCTTCCCTCGCAGAATACATGAAACAAGCAGATCTGTTCATTAGCCATGCAGGATCAGGCAGCATCTTTGAGGCATTGCGACTTGGCAAGCCTCTAGTGGCTGTGCCAAATGCAATCCTCATGGACAACCATCAAGCCGAGCTTGCTGAGCATCTTGCACATTTGAAATACATCATTGCTGCAAGGCCAGACACGCTTGTGCACACTCTGCAGCATCTGTCCATCGACGGTCTGAAGCCATATGAGAGTGGTGACGCCAAAGGCATCATTAGTCACATTGACACACTCGTCGCCAAGAAGCCCTCCAGTAAAGTGCCCTTCGTTGCTGTTGCTTGTTTAATTGCTGTCCTGCTTGTTGCAATGTTATATGCTAGTGTGCGTGTTTTGATACCTGGAAGATCTGACAGGTATTCCAGCAATGTGTAATGGCTCAAAGCAGCTGGCAATCTCCATTTGGTGTGAAGACATGCACTGTATTCGTCAAATTGGTTGTACCCTGACATTTTAGCACGACCTTTTACCTTCACCCCATTGCACTTGGTTTCGGAGGTCGTGCTATCGTGTGAGGGTACGTGTAATCCACCCACACTGTGTCATTCAGTTTTTGAGTGTTCCTCTGTGATCAGCAGCTCTTCTCAAAGCCTGCCTTGTGGGGAATAGAGGACAAACAAGCATGCTATGCTTTGCAGTGGGTTTACTACTTAAGCTAACTCTGTGGCCAGCTGCACATAACAGACACACACTAGACACAGCAGCAGCAGCAGTCATAGTAAAAAAACACTTCAGCTTCTGCACTTGCAACTGATTACAATTTACACTCAGCAAAACTGTAATGCAACCATGTCAACGAACACGATCATGTGGTGTCAATGCCAAGTCATTGAGGGCTAGTTGGGGCGCTGGATGACAACTTTGATCTGCTGTTCTCTCTTTTCACTCTTGACCGAGTTTCTTGGCCATAGTTGGTGCCCTTGAGCCACTCACTGGTGCCTGCTGGCTCAGGGACTTTAGGGCCGGGAGCTGGTCGAGATGCAGGCTTGCGTGTTCGCTTGTTCACCCTTTTGACCACTGTCAGGTTTGAAATTGAGTCCCAGGAGAAGAGCGCTGCAGCACAGCATGACTCAGTCAGGAGCATGTAATGATGGGGTGCAAATGGAGGTTGACTCAATACACATGCATGATTGCCAGTCGAGCTGGATGTCAGCTGCGTGAATCGGCATGCGATAGAATGTGCTTAGGTTGTTTGTTGCTACTAGCTTCCGTTTGCAAGGGGCCAAAGCCCAATTGTTTCAGCACATATGTTACAACACAAACACAGTAGCCCTATACATCCTAGCCCGACAATGTCTGCCGCATATTCACACTTGACGCGACATCTCCATGATCTGTCACAAACAAGCAGCCTGCACTGATGAGGCATGCATCTGCTGTGCCAAGACTGACACTCCATCACAAGGGCTGGCACCAATTGTGTACAGGCCAGGAGAGTGCATGACTAAGAACAGGGAGCTTACCTATGACCCCAAGCACCCCCAAGGCAATCACCCCCAGGAACAATAGCTGTGTGTCAACGAATCTTGGCTGATCCACCACATCAACTGTTGAGTTGAAAAAGGTATTGCAAAAGAAGCCCGTTTCAGTCCTGCATTGCAACTCAAGCAAGTAACTGCATCAATGCATGCCATTGTTGACACATGACTGCTGAAACAGGACCTCATACAAGAGGGCTGCTCAGGGCTGTAAGTACCTGATCCAGGGGCAAGACACAACATGAATGCATCGATGAGTTGCAACTCGTGTGAATGGGCCGCATAATGCAGCACGCTAGCGGTGCTCACAAACAAATGAAAGGCGCTGGCATGTGAGGGATTGGCTTCTTGGTGAATATGCTAGACTGCCGGAATGCACAATGCATTCTCCAACATGCATCATCAACAGCAGCATTGCGCTTCAGTCTATGCACAGCTAGTTGTGTGCACCACACAGACCATGCTTGATAGCTTCTTGTATGTCAAAGAATACTGTTACACTGCCGTAACTCCTCTGTGCCAACCGGCACAAATAGAGGTAAATTCCAGCATTCAGCAGTGTGCATCACGATTGCCCATCGAGGCGCATCTGTCTGTTTGCACTGTCAGGTGATGCGCAAAGGCAGGCCGAGGTGAGAAATTTACCGCAAGTATGCTGTCAAAGACAGCTGCCATTCTTGCACAGGGAGATAACTGTCTGGCTTGAATGTGTACTGCAACGATGCCTGCTCTCCTGGCTTCAACTGTGAGTTGTATGGCTGCATAGCACAACTCCCCAATGGTCAAGGCTAAGCTCATATGGGAGCGGGCCAGGTCAAGGCAGTCAACAGTACGAGATGTCACCTGAAAGGTGAAATTTTGGACATAGTACTGGAAAGCTTGGGGAGCGTTGATTGACCCAGCAATGTGAGTGACGTTGAAGACTTCTCCTGCTGAGTTATGTAGACCAATCACAACATCCACCTGCAGACAATCTTTAAAAACTGTAGCTGTGCTTCAAACGCAACTGAAGTGGACAAAGAGAGACAGACAGAGAGAGAGAGAAAAGGAACTACTTACCGCTTCGCCAACTGTAAATCGCGAGCCTGGGTTGTCAGGAAACCAGTGTTGACTGTCTACACCAGATAGTGGGGGCGCTAGGTCAGTCAGCCAGTGCCTATAGCCGCCGGCGGGAGTTTGAGCCTCTTCAGCAACTGTGAAACCTGCGTGGGTCCAAAGTCAATGCAGCTAATCTGACGCCAACGCCCATCAACGTCGCGATCTCAGAAGGACGATCGGCCGTAGACTCACCAGTGAATATTGCAGACAACAACAGCGCCACCCCTAAGCCATCCCTCATCATTTCGCTGCAGCCAGAAGACCGCCTTGCGTTAAGCAATCCCTTGATCGCCTGCTGATATGCGGGCTCATTGCTGTGGCAATGACGAAGAAGAGGTGCGCAGCGCAATATCAATCAGAAAACGAACAAGCATGTCATTACGGTACGATGTTCCACGCGATGCGAAAGCTTCTGCTGCACTGCACGGACAAACAGCTTGACCTTTAAACGCTACCTTTAGCACACAAACTGCTTGGTGCAAAAGAACGTAGAGCATTACTGCGACACCGAAGCTGGTGTGCGGCAATCGTGGGAGGTGTAGCTCGTCACATCGACTCCACGATATCAAGTGCTTTCAGGCGCCAGATCTTCCGGACACGCCTTGACCAAAAGTTGACGACCGGTTATGTCGCTCAAAAACAAGACTGTCGCGTATTTTTACGATGAAGAGATCGGCAACTTCAGTTATGGTACTACCAACCCAATGCGGCCGCACAGAGTGCGCCTCACGCACAGCTTAGTGGACAGCTACGGTCTGGGCACTAAGATGCTCGTGAACAGACCGCAACCCTCAACTGCGGACGAGCTTGAACGTTTTCATGCGGACGGTACTGTTCAGCAAGCGTGATCCACAGCAAGTCTAGTCTACAGTGCTATCGGACAACCCTTTTTCACAAAACTGTGCTGCTGCAGAGTATGTCAACTTCCTCAGTAGTGTGACTCCGGACAATCAAGACGAGTATCTTGCTCAGATGCGCAGATTCAACCTCGGGTGCCTTGGAGAAGCTGACTGCCCAGTCTTTGACGGTCTATTCGAGTACTGTCAGGTAGGGATCATGGTGGCTGCGCATGCACTGATCCTTGGTAGTGCTGACAAGGCCTTCTTGCTTTATGCAGATCTACACTGGAGGCTCAGTGAACAGCGCAGCCCTCATGAACGACAAACAAGCTGACATCTGTCTAAACTGGTCAGGTATGACCTGCCAGCTCCCACAAAGCACCTAGAAGACTTCTTGTTGCTCCAAGAAGTCGCTGACACACTTGCGAGTTCTGACTGATAGCGCGTCAACCCTGCTCTCAGCATTGAGACTGTCTGTGCAATGCCTGCATCATCCAGCCTCGCACACACTCCAAGGATTTTGTTCATGTAGGTGGCTTGCATCATGCAAAGAAGGCTGAAGCGTCTGGCTTCTGCTTTGTCAACGACATTGTGTTGGCCATACTGGAGCTTCTCAAAGTTCACCAAAGGTGCCTCACCTGCCTTTTGCATACATTTATTTGGTCACATGTTTTCCCGACACACTCTAGTGAGTGGCTCAGAGAGCCACATTTTCTGTGATTTCATGGATCTGCATTCACCAAATTACGTCACCTGCAAGCTTCCTATGCGCACCGCACCACCTGCATAACAAACAACAGACAACAGACAACAGACAACAGACAACAGACAACAGACAACAGACAACAGACAACAGACAACAGACAACAGACAACAGACAACAGACAACAGACAACAGACAACAGACAACAGACAACACACGTGACATCACACTCAGCTCAGCCTCCCTTGCATGCAAGTCTCAGAACTAGCTGCCACCTCAGCACCAGCTTGCTTCCAGCCTGTACAGATCTTTGACGGTGCAACTGCACGAAGTTTTCCTGATGTGCAAGAGCGTATTTGACAGCATGCAACAACGATTGTATAGACTGTGCATCATTGCTGTGACTAGAACAATGTACTTTGTGGCATGCAGATTGCCTTTGCCATGTGAACAGACTACTTGTATCTGGACGTAGACTGATCACACATTGCTCTATGTCCTGTGCATGGTGTATATACATTGCTGTGGCTATGCTGACTGCCAGAGTAGGACCTCACCCAGGACCTCATGACTCAGGACTGTACATGCCTCTCACCCTTGAAGACCATGTGTTTGTGAAAGCATACACGGCATACATAAGCTCTAGCTGCATGCTTGGGGTGCTCTGTGTCCATCCTGAACTTTATCAAAGATAGTGTGCTGATAGCCTTGTTGTGGGTTCAGGGTGTTATATGTGGACATTGACATACATCACGGTGACGGTGTGGAAGAGGCCTTTTACGCTACTGACAGAGTAATGACTGTGTCATTCCACAAGTACGGTGACTTCTTTCCTGGAACAGGTGAGGGGCACAACCAAGCTTGACCCCCAGACTTAGACCCAATATTCCTTAACTCTTAGCTTAAGCATAGCTGAGTAAAACTTGATAACTGCATTTGGCTCTTTTGTTGCTGGTACCAGCTGATACGCTCAATCATTCAACCATCCCCTCCTCACAGGGGCTAGCTTGTGTATACATATGTACATATATAGTGTAAATAAGTAAATGTGTGCAATATAGTGCAAATATAAGGAGGGGTTTTTCCTGACAGGCCTGCCGCAGTGATGATTACCATGCAGCATGTAATGAAGAAGATGTTGGCCAATGGCAAGCCTTACAGCTTACTTATGCAGCATACATACATGCAGCATGCAACAGTGAGCTTAGATGTCATGTGAGATGTGCAGCGTTTCAATGCATCAGAAAACGACGGCAGGGTGACAATCATCACAGTGTCATTGTTGCTGTTTGAAGACATGCACATTCTCTCCCTGCTGACGTTGGTCAACAGTCATTTGTGAGTGCGCACAGGCTTAGTAGAAGATGTAGGGATGGGAATGGCAAGGATGTATGATGCACATGCCAGAGTCACAGTTCTTCTTGCTTTGCCTCAAGTGGTCTGACAGTAGTGTGTGAGTGCATGCAGGCTCAGTAGAAGATGTAGGGGTGGGAGACGGCAAGCACTACAGTGTGAATGTGCCCTTGCAAGAAGGCATGGATGATGAGAGCTACCGCTTCATGTTTGAGCCCATCATGCAAAAGGTATGGGTCATTGGAAACTCTGTACAGGGATCTACTCAGGACTGTGCATACCTGACCTCAGGGGACGAATGCAGCTCCTATCATATTCATATTTGGACACATATGTGTTTTATATTTATATACATCACATATAAGATAATATATACACTGATACATATTTGTACATACATATACGTATGAGAACTATTCATATATACATATATATATACATATACGTATCTTGTGTATATATCCTTACATTCATATCCTGGTGCAGGTGATGGAGGTGTTCCAGCCAGAAGCCATTGTGGTGTGTGGGGGTGCAGACTCCCTCTCCGGTGACAGGCTGGGCTGCTTCAACCTGAGCCTGGAAGGCCACGCAGACTGTATGGAGTTCCTTGCCAAGTTTGGCGTCCCCTTACTCATCCTTGGAGGAGGTGCGCCCTCAAGCGTCAAATTACATCTCACGTCTTTTTTGGTCATCAGGGGCAATTCTGCTGGCCAAGTTTGGTGTCCCCTTACTCGTCCTTGGAGGATGTGGGTTCTCAAGCATTATCATAGTTAAATACAATTACAATAGTAACGTAGTATTAGATATAGTAACGGTAATAACGTTGATAATAGTCAAAAGTAGTAGGTAATCGAGCGATGAGTTGCACTTCATGTCTTTCTTAGTCATCAGAGGCAGTCCTGGCCAAATTTGGTGTCTCCTTGCTCATCGTTCTTGGAGGAGGTGGGCTATCAATCAAAAGCTCAATGTACATCTCATGTAGCAATGCCCCCCCCCCACCCCCCTCTTTAGTGTGGGTATCCTTTTGGGGCAAAAACCAACATCATTGTCAACCTGCTTGAGCCTGCTGGCAGACTGCTAGGTGGCAAAGAGTAATACGCCGCAGGCATGCATGCACGCACACACACTGGACATCCCAATTAGCACATGTCTGTTTCATGTGCTCATTGGAAGTAGCCAAAGCTCCCCCTTGACACACTCATTTGACATTCACAGGTGGTTATACGCTGCGTAATGTGGCGCGGTGTTGGTGCTTTGAGACCAGTCGCATGCTGGGCCTGGACCTTCCTGACCAGCTTCCAGACTCGGTGAGTCTTCTTCTTCTGTGTCTTCTTGGTCATGTGATGAGTTGATTGCATTTAGTTGCATGTTGGGCCTGGACCTTCCTGACCAACTTCCAGACTCGGTGCGTCTTCTTCTCCTCCTCTTCTTCTTCTGCTTCTTCTTCTTCTTCGTTTTTGTCTTCTTTTGCTTCTTCCTGATCATGTAACGAGTTGAGTGCGTTTAGTTGCATGCTGGGCCTGGACCTTCCTGACCAGCTTCCAGACTCGGTGAGTCTGCTTTTCCTCCTCCTCCTCCTCTTCTCGTTTTTCTTCTTCTGCTTCTTCCTGATCATGTAATGAGTCAAATGCACATTGGGCCTGGACCTTCCTGACCAGCTTCCAGATGTGGTCAGTCTTCTTCTTCTGTTGCAATGGCTGGGTCAAATGATAAGTTGACTTCATTCAGTTGCATGCTGAGGATTGACCTTCCTGAGCAGTTTCCAGATTCAGTGAGTCTTTTTCTGCGTCTTCTTCTATGTCAAGTTATGAAGACTCATTTCTACAAAAGATGTGCCTGACCATCCTTGACAGATATGCATTGCACAACATGTTTTGAGTTGCATCACTTTTTGGTCTGCAATACTCTCTTTTAACTCATGTACTGAATTGCAAGAAGTCAACTACTCCAAGCCTTCATTGACAACACAGGCTCTCAGGCATTTGATTGTTTAAATTCTCCGGAATTCGATGTTGCAGCATCTCAGGGCCCAAAACCTGAACCTCAGACACTGACACCCCAACCTCCGCCCTTAGGAACTTCGTCTTCCTCATCCTCTTTCTCTTCTTCAAACCCTCAAACTCTGGCTTTTGATGATGCAGGCCCTAAAGGAGTTTGACCTGTACGACGACACCCACCGCCTGCGCATCACAGTCTCCAACATGAAGAACGGCAACTCCCGCAAGAAACTGGAGGAAATCAAGACTTCAGTCCTGAAGGCTCTCAGCAACATTGCTGCTGCGCCCGGAGCCCAGTTTGCCCCCGTACCCCCCCGGCATCAGATTGTAAGTACTCTTCTTCATGCTGTGTTGCTGACACTGCTGCTATACTTCTTCTTTCTGCGATGCTGCGCCCGGCGACCCAGTACCCCACGGAATCAATGGAATCAGATTGTAAGTACTCTTCTTCATGCTGTGGCGCTGACATAGATGCTACCCCTCTTCTTGCTGTGATGCTGGCACTACTGCTGTCCTTCTTCTTGCTGTGATGCCGCGCCTGGCGCCCAGTTTGCCCCAGTACCCCCCCGGCATCAGATTGTAAGCACTCTTCTTCTTGCTGTGACGCTGAAACTGGTCTTCTTGCTGTGATGCTGGCACTACTGCTATACTTTCTTCTTGCTATGATGCTGTGCCTGGCGCCCAGTTTGCCCCCGTACCCCCAGCTGATCCCTGGTCTGACATGCTGTCTGTCTGTGATGCAGAACAGTGGTCCTGAAGGTGCCATGGACAGCAGCCAAGCAGGATCATCTGCTGCTGATCTGCTGTGCTAACCCTGAACCCTGCTTTGCACAGCAATATCTAGTCATGCAAGCCATCATGACTAATGCGGTTTTGATGATGCAGAAAGATGATCCTGAAGAAGACATGGATACAAGAGGAGGAGGTCAAGCAGCAGAGGACCGCCGAATTGTCAAAGAAGAAGACTACGGCTCAGACAACGACGCAAACTTCATGGATGACAAGGACTCTGTCCTGCCTCAGCAGCAAGCCCAGCATGCACAGCAGGCACAGCATGCACAGCAGCAGAGCGGGTACCAGGAAAGCTCAAGGCCTGGCACACCCGGCAGGGGGTCAGTGGTGAGTCACAGCTGCAGCAGCACTGTCTTGAACATTGCGTTTATGCATGAAGTCCTTGAACAGTGCAGGCGTGCATCAAATGTGTGGCAAAATGTACACAAACACACCCTGCTTGTAGCAATTTGACAAAGCTAAAAATGTCAGGCCTTCCAGCTCAGTCTGGTACCTCAGATCAATCCATATGTTGTGTTCATGTTGTACTAATGCAATTTATACTTCATATGTTTTGTGTTGTGCTTCATTATGAGAGCATGCATAGGCCTGATTTTGTGATGACACCCCTCCTTGTCAACACACATGCTTTGTGCCATGATTTCACCTCGTTTGACAGTATGTAACTGAATGTATTTCAGGCTAGCACATACGCGACCCCTGGGGGGTCAAGAGCAGCAACCCCAGGGCTTGCCGCTGATCCTGTACACCCCAAAATGGAGCCAAAACAGGAAAGGGCGGCAACACCACCTGCCCACATGGGTTCAGTCAAGGCAGAGCCTAAACAGGAGAGAGGCAGAACCCCACCGCTAAGTAACAGCACCGCAGCTTCTCAGGGAGCTTCACAGACAGCGGCTGGGACAGCAGCTGGTGGGGCTTCAGGGCAGCAGGGGGGTGCCCTGCCCCAGACTGCAGGGGGTCCTGCAGGGCCTGGTCCCTCCCCTAGGGTCTCTCCATACATTTCCCGCCGCTCACCGTCACCTTTGCCCCTGAGGCACTCAGGTGAGCTTTGGATTTTTCTTTTTTAGTTTTTTGTCTCGTTCTTTTACTCGGGTGAGCTGGTCTCAACCCTTTGAGTCCACGCATGGCTGGCACTCAATTTGACCAATATGACAAATGTTGACAATTTACTTACATCAACAACAAATAGATACATATGAGTGTAAGCTGGTGACCTGTTGTTCATTCAGTGAAGAGAGAAGGCAGTGAGGCAGGCCCATCCCATGCTGGGGGCCCTCCCCCACCCCCCTCTGGCCCCTACCCTGGCCCCTACCCAACTCATGTACCTGCTAGAGCGCAACCTGCCAGCTGTGGTGAGCTGGATGGGTCTATTCCAACGATCACTGCTTGACCTAATTTAATCTTGAGAGTCGTCTGTTTTTGTTCTGCGGCACAGACATGTGAGGCTTGTGGCTCCTGTTTGCAAACCTGTTTGCATGCAAACAACTCAGGAGTGTAACACGTGTAGAAATCAAATGTGATGCCATGCCTGACTGAGAATTTGTGTGCAGGTCACATGGACATTGATGAGCCAGCTCAGCAGATGTCATTCCAGCCACATGACCAAAACAAGTCTAAGCAAGAGCCACATGGCAGAAGCTCGACAGGGACCCCTCCTCCACCCCCATCATACCCTCCCCCCATGATTTAAGGAGCTTTCCAACATGTCTTCTGCCTGTTTCCACATGCTCTAACAACGTTTCTGTTTTCCTTATCCGTAAGCCTGCTATGTTTGAATCACAAAAACCCTACTTGACTGCACTTCTGATCAGCACCATAATGCATTAGCTACTCTTTGACAGCTAATTAGCTACTCTTTAGCAGCTAACAGCTAATCTTATAATGCTGATTGCGCATGAATTACGTCTATCTCTGTCTGTGCAATGCTCATGGGCCATGCATCAGCATGTGCTGTCTGACGCCGCGCTGAAAGCAAACCGTGCAGCATTGCGCTGTGTGCAAGGAAGCACAAAGCTGTTTATAGTCTTCAAAGTCAAAGCACCAATAGCTGCAATGGCAGCCAGCTGTGCTTCATCGATATTTGCAAAACATCCAGAGTCCATCTGATGTTACGCATGAAGCATAGGTGTTACCAGTTGCACACGTTCCCTACAAGTGGGCAACTACTGGTAAAATCCCTTTTAGTGATTGTTACACTGACATTTTCAGCCACAGCGTGAAAGCCTGGGGGGTCAAGCCTGGGGGAGTAATAGCATCATGCAAAGCCCCTGTCTGTGCATGTCTGTGAGTCTCTCAGCTGTCGTCCCGTCCGCTATGCGACAAGATTGCCGATGCATCTGGAACAGTGGTCGACACCCTTGGAGAATGGCTGAATCGCACCTACGGGAATATCAGGTTTTGTACAAAGCGTCTCGATGCTCGCTACCCGATCTCTACAGTTGACGAGGGTGTTGACCGTTCCCCAGCTTCGCTTGACCAGAACAGCTTCAGTCGCTCCTGCTGCAAGGGCTTTGGCTAGCAACCAGGTTGCGGTCAAGATCACACCTCGCTGTAGGTTTGGGCATAGTTCGATCGTATCCGGCATTCGAGCAAGTGCTCAGGACCATGTTGCGCCCCATTGCTCATATTTGGCCACTAGTTACTGTACCTGCAGCTACTATGAGTCGTGATGACGAAAATCGGGAGCCAAGTCAACACGCCAGGGACGGCAAGCTCAGCCTAGCTGGACATGAACTGGAGGGAATCTCTATTGCTGGCCAGGCGAGATAGCTTCTGACACTGCTTTACGAGACAGCAAATAACAGCAACGCAACGCAAAGATCAACCTGATATCAGTCACTGCTGACATGCATCCTTGACTGACTTGCTGCCTGAGCATTGTTCTGTGTGTACACAGGAGACCTGTATCATCTTCCCTTCTGCAAATATTGTTTTTGACAGCGGTCGCTGTCCCCAGCGCAGCGTATACAGGCGGAATCTATTCATCACACATGAACATCTGGATCACATGGGAGGCATCCCATTTCATATTTGTACCAGGTGTTTACACCCCCTGCATTACCTGCACATACCCTTCTTCAAGAAATGCATGCTACTGGGTTTCCAATCTGTTCTCTAGCAGAGTTTCCTAAACCTGCAAAGAGAAGTCCGTTTTGACTCTCCTGGATCCTCAGCATACCAAGCACGCTATGTCAACACTACTCATTCATTGCAAGGCATGCGCAACCAACTGATCACAACAATAAACGCAGTCACTGCTGCCAAGTAGATACAGGCCCACATCCCTGTACAGCGTATATCAGTCAATACATGTGTAGAGTCAATACCATTCCCTGGCGCACATCCGTCAATAGCTTCTACCAGGCTTACCTCATACATTGATTTCAGGTTGCGGGTACTACTTTTCACGTATAGAATGTTATTATTGACTATTACGTAGAGGTGACCCTGGCTTCTGCTATGCAGGCAGATGCTGTCGCTGTCCAAGACTCATCTGTTTGTGCCAGACTTCATAGCCCAGCCTGTGAATGGGCTGTTGGATGCCTATCGAGCCTTTCAGCGATGTGAAATGCCCTGTGAGGTGACTCCTATGCAGGTGATGCACAGAGCTGCTGTCTATACATCACATGCTTGCTTGCTGGTCTTCTACCAATATGCATCACATGCTTGTCTTGGATGGAATGTACCACATGCTTGTCTTCCATCCAATGCATCACATGCTTGTCAGCATGTTGACTGCCAAGAGCTGCTGTCTTTACATCGCTTGCTTGTCTTGTACTCAATGCTTTGTCTTCCATGCAATGCATCACACGCTGGTTTTGGATGGAATGCATCACATGCTTGTCATCTACCCAACTCATCGCATGCTTGTGTTCTATCCCATGCAACACATGTTTTGTCAGCATGGTGAATGCCAGGACCCAAAGCAGTCCTGCCAGTGATCTCAATTGAAATTCTGTGCTTCAACTAGACCCTACAATACTGATGGCTAAGCAATGATTGTGCATGCATGCTATGCAGCATCTCACAGCAATTAACTGACTTGTCCTGCGTGTACCTAGCTCATCATGAGCTGGAAAGCATTTGAATTATTGATATTATTGTTATCAAAGCATGTGTTGCATCTCGAGCTTGCTATGCTGCAGGTAGGGCAGGAGTATCAAGTAGGGCGGTTCCTGGTGAAGCCCTTCAAGACTTACCACACAGTGCCCTCCCAGGTTGGGACAGCTCCTCCCATGATCCATTTCGTTTGACAGTGCATATCCATTTGTCTATGCAATCATGGTTTTACATTTGCTGTCTTGTCACGCACGGGGCTGTCCACAGATGAACACCCTCAGATACAACAAGGAATGTATCCATGATGCACGTGCACACCAAGCTGGCTATCGAAATAATGTCCAACTGCAGCCAGCTTTACTTTGTTGATGCAGCCAATTGTTGTGTTGATGCACCCATTTGCCTTGTTGGCAAACAGTCACAACACAACATCATGAGCTTTGCATGCACCTCTCAGCAGCACAGCACAGCACGCATAGCTTATCATGTACAGCTCATCATGCAAGCCATCAATGATATCAAACCAACTCCAGCTCTATCAAATTACTTGGAGCATGACGAAGGCATTGCATGCAAAATCGATCACATGATCATCATCAGTGAAGCATTTTGTAAAGTTTGGTCACATCTGTTGAGGTTCTCCTGATACATAGAAGATATGCATGGCCCTCAAGCAGAAATGACATGCCAATGGGGTCCCGGGGGGGCGG
>JAABUP010003288.1_pt1 | contig 28817 bp, 35 predicted proteins | sample 5559201 | NCBI WGS metagenome assembly JAABUP01 (sample SAMN10711887, study PRJNA513373) | rock metagenome | isolation source: Antarctica rocks | place: Antarctica | reverse complement strand
CAAAGGCAGCAAAAGTTTGATCAGAGCGCAGGAGGCAGAGCAGCCCGCAAAGCTGTGGCAGATGTAGCAAAGGAGCGGCAAGCAGGCAGGCCAGATAGCAATCAAACAGCCAGGGATTGGATGAATTAAGCTTGAACATCACTCACAGGCATTGTATGAGACACATTGGCTTGCCTGTGCTGAATTATCGTCACAGATACTATGATTTGTTGCAAGCAACCCGGCTACATAAGTCAAGTATTACTCACGCTGGTGGTACAGGGGCATGAAAGTACGGTCAATGATGCACCTGACAGCATGCATGCATACAGACAATACTCCATACATAGTTGACCTGATAGCCAAGTGAGCCAATATATAGCATCATTCCTTACGACAATCAGCACTGGGTCTCGACACCAAACTGCTGTTACGCCATTACAGGCTGTTAGCATAGTATTTTAGCTTACCCAATGTAGCTGCTGTCATGACAATCTTCTTCCAAAATTTGAAGTGCTTGTAAGCCATATGCCATCACACACAAGATGAAAAACGTATCACAAGTTTGCCAGAGGCGTCAGCAGATGCCATCATAGTGTCACATCTCGACAGGGCAACAGCAGTGAGTGTGCAGTCATGAGTTTGAAGCTGGCTGCAGTGATTCCCATCAGGATTAGTGTCTGGGACCAGCCTGGCATCACCAAGCACGCTTCTGATGTCCCACACATAAATGCTGCAACAGAAAAATCCACTGGGGGTCAGTAAGTAGCCATTGATTGTGGGAAAAACAACTTGTGATTGCTCCAGTGTGCCCAAAGCAGTTGCATTGTGCTTTTGTCATAATCTAGCCTGGCACGGTAAACAGTTTTGGTATGTCCTGAAAGCCTGAATCGCTGCAACCAGTAGAAAGCCATGTCAGAACGTCGTGGTGCAGACAAGAGATACCTGCTGCAATGGCCTGCAATGACAAATCTCTCGCACTTTGACAGGCAAGCTGCTGCAATCCTTTCATCTCCTGATGGCGCTGTGAAGGTGTATAATCCACTTCCTTCCACTGTCCAAAGCTTGTGTGTCCCATCAAGGCTGCTTGTCAAAATCTGCAAGCCGTTTTGCAAGGGCAGCACTTGCATGACTGACTTTGTATGCCCGCTGAAGGCATAATGGTAGCGCCCAGTCTTTGGGTTAAAGCAACCAGTGCCAGCAGTTTCAGCTGCATACCTGCAGCATGCTCAGTAAGATGTTGACTGTGCATTCTTGCACTGTGTGAAGGTCAAGGCTGTTCAGGGTCACCAGGTGTAGGCAGTAGACAGTGAAGCTTACATGCAACCCTCCATGCTTTGCACACAGGACCGCGTAATATAATGCCATGACTGACTTCAGCTACAAATGGCAGCCTGAACAAACAACAGGGTGCATCGGATGTCCTGATGATGTGCCATGCAATGTCTGTTGGACTGCACGTCATACAGACTCTGGCACTTGCCAGATGAGAGTGCCATCAGTATTGTCAGGACCTTCTGCCTGGCTGCTACTAGTCTCAGCTGCTGTCATCTGCCCAGCCTCCTGGTCGCACCACAGTGTGCTGCTCATGTTGGCCTGCCTGCCCGCATGGTGTGCTGCTGCTGTGGGAGTCTCATCTGCTCCTTGCAACCAAGCATAGTCTGCCGTCTGCTTCTGCTTTGCAGCTGACCCACTGCAATGGCCTGCTATCCTCTGCCTTTTGCGCCTGCCGTAGGTAAGTTGAATGTCTTGCAGTGGCATAGCTGACTTGCCGTGGCAGTGTTGCTGGTTGTCTGAAGCCCTAGGAGACTCCAGGGGTATGGCTGGGTCACGAGGTGGGTGAGATACTGGTACCTCGGCAGCACATGATGACAATGAGCATGACATAGGCTGACCGTCACAAGTGTCTGAGTGCAGCAAGGGATGTGTGCTGTCTGGTGAAGGAGCTTCATGGCAAAATTCTGGGTGTCTGTTCAGCGAGCTGACAGATGCATCAGTCTGAGGCCTGGCGCTGGTAGCTGATGATGCTGGCGGCTGCATGCTGCTGCCATCAGATGCACCAGAATATAATGCTGTTCTTGCTCGTGGTACAGAAGGGGTTGGAGCAACTGGAGGCAGCCAAGAACTGCAACACTGACACAAGTTAATGATCAGTGCGCTGAGAGCAGTACAAATCTGGCAGACAGCAGGCAGCAAGTGTCAGAATCTAATCACAGTTAGCTTGCAAATCTGGATCAAGTACCTCGCAAGCTGCATGCAGGCTAACCCATTGCCTATGCATGCAGTGATAACAATGTCTGAATACCTTGCTATTGGGTCTTCACACCAAGATGGCCTCACACACCCTGGGTGAGGTAGCAATGGTGCCTCATGTCCAGATCCTGCACAGACAAGTCATCCCGGTAATGGAGCAACACATAAAATCAGGAGAGTGGCCTGTGGTTATGTCCTGGGGCTGATTGCTTTTGCCCAGTATTACCTTTGTGTGCAGCTGTAGTAGGTCTCAGCTTTTGTTTGCATGCTTGGCAAAAGGCTGCGCACTCAGGGAGAGCCTTGAGGTTGAGCAAGCTGACACCTTGACTCGTGGTGCAGTACATCATTGATGGGTCCCCAGGCATGAAGACAGCATTGTGGATGTGCTCTGCCCCTTCAACAAGAGTGCAGTGCCTCCCCTGATCATGATACAGCCTGTGACAGCTCTCCTGAGGTGAACTGCTTGCGCAATTTGGTATAGGTCAGTTCAAGCCCAGCACATCATGGACAGGCACAAAGATTCTTGCCAGCAGTGGTGTTTGTCCACTGCTGGGCATCAAGTGCCTTTATCCACTTACATCATAGAACTATAGGCATACTTCTGCTTGTCTTGTTGTGTCACTGGACTGCCAGGTCCGGCCTGGAAAGTATGCCTGACATGTATGTGATTTACAGCTGATAGGTCTTTTCAATCCCGAAACGTCTATTTTAATTCAGAAACGTCATCCCTACGCTGGAAATCTAAACTCAGAACGCCTGGGGACAGTAAAAACGCGTCTCTACATTGGGGAGATGTTTTAGGCATGTTAGTGGTTACAAGGCATGACCATCTGGCTATGTATGTACAAATTCTGTTACGCATGCTGATGCATGCAGTCATGTACAGAACATGTGTGTGACGGCAGCACAGGTTACTCACCTGAAGCGCCCTATGGTTGTGCACGCTGCCAGGAAGGATCCGCTTGAGTCCCAAGCTAGAGACAGAAAACCTTCCCGGGGGTCTTGCACCGAGTACATGCAGCCTTCTGCAACATCACCTCTTGCTGAGTGGTAGCATGCGCACTATTATATGTGAAGTCAGGATGTGTAGGGCAGAGCAAAGCTTGGAGCTGAGCATGTTTGTCACCAAAAACCCTGTACTTCAGGCAATGCAGGGCCTTGCATGCTGCCACAAAGTGCTGTTTTGGAAGTGATCAGGCACACCATGCAGTATACCTGCTGGGTGAAGCATCTGGCTGACTGTCTGCAAACGGATAGACCTGCCGTCTGCAGCAGCTACGATGCTGTCATGTTGGAGGCTTGTACATTGAAGAAAGACACATGGTATTTGGGCTGATGGAAGGCCAGACTGCAAGAAATGACAAGTCATGACAAGTCATGACATAATGACAAACTGAAATCCTGCAATCTTGTGTTTCACCTGCCATATGCACTCAAGGCCCTTGATTGGGCAAACAGTCCAGATCATGATCTCGCCATAAAGACTTGCTGAAACAAGGTAATCTTCCCTGCCATGCTTGCTGTGGGTAAACATCAGCCGAAACAGGCCCTGATGCAAGTTTGCAACTTTCAGCTGAAATGTAGACTTCAACCAGCAAAACAATGAAATGTAGACTCCAACCAGCAAAACAACGGTGGTGTCAACGATACCGTACGGTGACACTTCAGCTCGAGCTTGTGTGCTCTAGGTCTTAGATATCTAGGAAGACCACACTGCAGCCACTTGTATGAGGCCATCAGCTTTGGGTCTCGGTAGTAGCAGCTGGGAGTTCAGACAAGACTCTGGGTGTTGTAACTTAGTCAACGCTGACGAGCAGCACACACACACTCATGAGCTGGACAGACTGCATGTCCAATGTTTGGCGATCAAGAGTTTCTTTGGAGGAGAACTTCGAGACAAGCACCACAGTACATGCAGAAGAATGCAAAAGTGATATTCTCCCCCATGAGCGCTGAAACAGATGAGAGGCTGCCGAAAACGCAAGATTGCATGCACTTGCCCAGCGCTTGTTCAGCTAGGCATATCGCAAAACAAAAATTTGTAATTTTGGGTCCTGGCAATGTGCAGCAAATGGCCTGCGTATGTGGCTCGGTCATTGCGCCAGATAGACAATCAAAGACTTACATACGCTCCTCTTCTTGGGAACTTGACGTGCGGAGGACGACCAGCATATTGTCGAACCGTCACGTCTGATCACCACCCAATACCAAAATCGAAGATCAACGTCGCGTCACCCGCGTGCATCGTTCGCTTGATCAGTCTCATCAGCAGATGTAGCTGCAGCGGTATCCTATCAACTTTCAGCGTGCCCAAGAGGGGTGCAGACTTCTCTGCTGAGCCACATCAGCATACAATCTGCCCTCAGACGCAGCCCCGAGGAGGCCGTTCTCAACTGTCCATTCGCAAGCAAATGTCAACAGTGGCCTCTGCATCCATGCGCCCAGCTCCTTAGTGCATATACGCTTGCGACTGGATGAGTCTTATCAGCAACAAGCAAAAGCAGGCTTACTTGCATAGTTCCAATGAACACACAGCTAAAAGTGTTGCTGTTGTTCAATGCTGTCATGTTCATCATTGCTGGACTGCTGGAGTGGCGGTACTACACGGCCAGCGAGCAGATGGACAATTCAGCTCGCCGCTCAGCTTTCTCTAGGTCTGACCTCAACAGTTTCTATGCCAGATCTCAAAGCCCTCCATTAGACCTGGGGGAACTGCATAAGTCCTTCCGCAAGGCCTTTCCTGAGCCAGTCAATGTCTCCCTCAGCACTGGACTGGTTCCCCATCGCGCCACTGGCCAGACAGCCCTGAAGCGAATTGTGGGTGATGGCAGCGGCGAGGAGCTGTCCAGTGCTGCGGTGGTGCTGTTCTGCTACAACAGGCAATAATCACTTCTTTCTGTTTGGATGAGCAGCTCATGAGGCAACCTGTTTGCTTTGACCATGGTGGCGTCTGTGTTCTGCACTGAGTCTATTGGTGAAATACCATAAATTTGTTGATGATGCATGACGATGGCCTGCTGCACTGCTTTGTAGCATGCAGCCTGCGGTTTCTGCTGCTGACCACAATAGTTCTAGTTACAATGATATTGCGCTGCATGATTGTCAACACTGTCGAATTGGTAGACCGTATAGAGATGCGCAAAACAGACTGCTTTGGAAGGACAACACTTGTCCTGCACGTACCTAGCTCATCATGAGCTGGAAAGCGTCGTTATTATTATCATTATTACTACCAGAACAGCATGCTCAACAGCCCCAGTTGAGCCCATGATCAAGCTTGCAAATCCTTCAACTTCCAGAGCGCCCGCTGCATCACAGGACCAAGTACCTGGAGAAGACACTGTCCAGCTTAGCAGAGCTGTCTGGGCTAGACAAGGTGACACTCTACATTTCCCAAGATGGTCAAGATATGGCTGTGAAGGATGTCGTTCGTAAGTTTGGAGAGGGGCCGCTTGCACCGCCCAAAACAAGGAGCTTTGAACATTGGCAGCGCGAGAGGCTGCCCCAGCTGGGTCCTGATCAGGCAAGCATGCAAACCCTCTGTATAAATCATGTGCCATGTGACTGAAAATATGTCCTATTGTGGGAATGCCCCATTGGTAACGCAGACCCATCAAAAGCCTTAATGCAACTTGCAATAACAACCCGCTTGTTTTATCCAATTTAAAACAACTTTTTATTTTGATACCTCTTTTCATATATCTATCAGGATTAATTCTTATCGCTACTAATGGTCTATTAGCAATATCATTACTAATACCGTTCAATCGTAATTCTTCTTTTAAATCATCATATGATACATGTCTATATTCATCAATCTGAGATATAACTATTAGATCACAATTGTTAGAAGATGGTTTATCAGCTGATATTTTAGTAGAACTCCTAGAACATTATCAGAAAAAGGATTTGTTATCGTTTAAATTAGATAAAGAGATTTCTCATATAATAATTCCAAAAAGCAATGCAAATATAAACAAAGAATATGATGACATAGAGACCAAAGATACTCGTGATGACGAGATAAAAGCATTAGAAAGTTGGCTAGGTCTGCCTGGAGTTTTGGTTTTTTGTCACCGTGAAATGCCGTAGCCTAGGTCCATTTATGCACAAAAAATATCAGAAAGGCTCTTTCTGGTGACAGGTGCCTTCTAGTCTGTATGACTACACCCTCTTGATCCCAAAGCACATGCTGCTGTCTATAGTCTCCAGCAGAGCCTGCAGGTTGTTGTGCCTTGCAGCCAGAGCACGCTTGGCTGTCCCAGCACTACAGATGGGCTCTGGACCAAGCCTTCCTGCAGAAGGGCCACAGCCATGTCATCATTGTGGAGGATGACATGCTGTTCAGCCCAGACTTCCTGCACTTCTTTGCCGCCACTGCAGTGCTGCTGGAGCAAGACCCCAGCCTGTGGTGCATTTCCACCTGGAATGACAACGGCCTGAAGACCTTCGACTGGGATCCTATGCGCATGGTATTTCCCCTTGCAAGATCCGCCCATCTTCTTGTGCATCGTGTACATGTGCATTGTGCATTGGTCTTTTCTAGTCATGTCGCATATGGTGTGCTGCTGACAAGACAAGATTGCCATAATTTCACTTTGATGACAAAATCACAGGCGTCATGAGGGCAGACAGAGTAGCAAGTCTCCGCACCAAGACGTGTCTGCCATGCAGCAAGCAGGCTTACAGGACCAAAAGTCAGCAGCATGCACCTGCCAATGCCGTTACCTGTCAAGCTTGAGGGCACATTGGGACATTCTGTGCATGATGCATGCATCTGCACGAGCACAACTCTTGGAATGAGTGAAGGCATCAATGATATCAAGGTGTATGGCTGAGTCTGTCTGGATGCGGTGCAGATGCGCACGTCATATTTCCCGGGGTTGGGGTGGATGATGCGGCGTGAGCTGTGGCTGGAGATTGGGCCCCACTGGCCCAAGCAGAGCTGGGACCACTGGATGCGCCTCAACACTACTGCCAAAGGTGCATCCTTCTGATCAGCACAACACACAGCCCCACATCAACACTACAGCGAAAGGTGCATCCTTCTGATCAGCACAACACACAGCCCCACATCAACACTACAGCGAAAGGTGCATCCTTCTGATCAGCACAACACAGAGCCCCACATCAACATTACTGCCAAAGGTGCATCATCCTGATCAACATGACATACAGCCCCCACATCATGCTTCTGGCATCATGCTGATCATCAAAACACAGGAGTGCAAATTCCTATTTTTTACATTGTGCCCAAATTTCTTGAGTTGAAAGATGCAAACATCCTGCTCAGGATTCTTGTGTTATTGAAGAAAGCGCGATAGAGACCTGCTGGCTGCGACAGGCCCAAGCGTGCATTCCTTGAGGCAGGCGTGCACACAGACACGTGCTGGTGTCAAAGCCCTGTTCTGTCTGGCTGTCTGTGGTCATGTGCACAATCGCAATATGCTGTCTGCACTGAGTTGATGAGTCTCTCTAAGCTTTTGCCAATGCTGCTGTGGCTCAGTGTTGGGCTTTGTGCGCAGGGCGAGAGTGTGTATATCCGGAAGTCAACAGGAACTTCAATATTGGGGAGCAGGGCGTGAACATGAACAGCCAAGTCTTCAAGCAGTACCTGACTCAGATGAGCTTCAACCAAGAGCTGGTATATCACACAGCCTTTGTTGTGCATGAGCAATGTACCTTCATACTTGCGGCGATTGGTTGGTTGGTTGGTTGATTGGTTGATTGATTGATTGATTGATTGGTTGGTTGGTGTCTTCTTTGCAATCACAACTCAGCCCTTCACTGCATGTGATATCTTCCCTGATGTACTCTGCAATTTGGCTGGTGCTGCAGCAATTGATGTCGGACGTGTCAGTATGCACTGTGCATGTTTTGTCAGCATGCACTGTGCATGTTTTATTTCAACATGCGGGCGTGATCCACCATCTTCACATGACATCTCACAAGCATACTGATATGGTACATGCTCAGTGTTTTGAGTCTTGCAGATCACGGATTATGGAGATTTGTCCTACCTGCTGGAGGCTGAGTATGAGCAGCAGCTGGTGGCTCTGTCTCAAGATGCAGAACTGATGAGCCTGCCCATAGGCACCAGGAGTTTATCCCAGGGCAAGGTTAGCCTATCTGTGCACACACCTAGTCTTATGAATGCACAGCATCAACTTCTTCTCAGTACAGAAATGCACACTTTCAACTTTATTCTTGGCATATAAGCTCTAGGGGACTGTTGCAAGGCACACATGCATACTCATGTGGCGTCATACCTTTGCTTTCTTGTTGCTTGTAGGCATGAGGGGTTTGTAGCAGGGCGTGAGCAACTTACCTGTCCATGTCTGTCCCTGTCTGTGCTTGCATGACTTCACATTCCTTGCCTTACTTTAGACCGTTGCCTGACTAGATTGGAGTACAGGCTCTCCACTATCAATGGTCACATCATCTGCTGCGCCAATCACTGGGCAATCATCTCATTGCTGCAGAGGTCTTGACACTGAAGCTTGACATTTGACTATACAAAAAAGTTCATTTGGAATATGTTTGCATCAAACCAAAGTCTCTTTGAACGATTGCAGCTTTAGGCACAGCTGCTGGTGAATAACTGCATGCCCACACCGAAGTTAGCTCTGTGTCATCTGTTGCTGAGTTATGGCATACATAGCCAGCAGCTGAGCGTCTGAAAACCAAATCAGCTCAGGCTGGATCTTCTGTCACATGCAGGTGGCATGCTGCTTGAGCCCTGCATCAGATCCTGTCAACTGTTTGCTTCTGACTGCTTTCACAGCATGCAGGCCTCTGGCCTTACATACAGCAAAACCACTAACCTCGACTATCTGCCAGCCCGCGCATCAGGCCCTTTCTCACATGGCATGTTGACATCCCAAATGCTGTGGCGCTACCAGCCTGCAAAGCTGCTGTTGGGAAGTGCTGAGGCAGGTTATGTACTGCTATGCAGGTGTATTTAGCCTTGTACACGGCAGAGTCATACCCCAGAACAGCCCGCAAGCTGGGCATTTGGCCCTTTCCACGAGGTCACCATCACTTTGTGACCAAGCTGCCTGTGAAGGGTGCCATGTTGCTGCTGGCAGACCAGCGATTCTGTCCCTTGCTGCCTGAGCAGCATAGCATGAAGCCCAGGAAGGGACTCAGGGCTTTGCCAGCTGCCCAGCATGAGTCATGCTATGCTGCATGCCGGTACGCCCTGCTGCAGCTTCTGTGTATGTGGGTGCTGTTGTGTGGTTGTCTATGGCGTCAGAGAAGGCGTCCCCAGATGGTGTCAAAGACATGGTGCCAAAACTATGAGACCATGCAATTGAATGAGGATGGGCTGCGTGATGCTTGATTCATCATGGTGATTGCATTGGCTAGTCGTCGTACTTGATGTGTGTTCTCCAGCATGAGCTAAAGTCAATGTGAGTCGCACTTGTTGAGACATAGCTGCAGTGACGACCATCAGAAGAAAACTTTACATATATCAAGCATGTCCTAGCATGTCTGCTGGAATTGTGAATGCAACAGTGACACTCTCTTGCAGGAATCAGGAGATGGAATGCAACTCGCATGAGTTCTGGTTCATCAACAGCTGCGAGGAGCTCTCCAAGCATTTCCCATGTGAGCAAGGCTGTGCGGTTGAGCTGGGCAATGATGTTCCTAACTATGTGGTGGACGTATCACTAGGCTCTTTCCAGACATGTCTTGTCAATCAGAAGCAGCCAAAGTGTGAAGCTGCTAATCCTTCCACGCGGCGTCTATGCCCCTGTGTTCCTAAGCAGTAACAAAAAATCGACTGCGGTAGCTGGGGTGTCAGCCTGCATGATAGCTGCCAAGCATTGACAGGACAACAATGCTAGCTGTGATTGGCGTGAAACTGTCAGTTTGCCATTACTAATAGGCAATACACTGTGCAGGCTGCACCATATACATGCCTCGCTGCCATGACGATCTGCAATTTACGACTCATGAGTACTGTTGAGCACACACAGGCAGTGTTTCACTTTGAAGCAATAGTGGAATGTATACCAATAGATATTTCAGGCTCTGGCAGGTCAAAGTCTTTGTGTAACTATGTTGCTGCACAGCGGTGCCAACTTCAGAACACTGAGGCAAGGGTCAGATCGCAAGAAGAAGAAGGATTTTACAAATTTCTGCCAGCCAACACAGCCGATCACTTGTGCCAATCATGTTCAAATCATCATGCAATCTAGACAGTCTACTACGTAGTGGGAAATCCCCATATGATCAGGCTGTGCGAAAAATGACCTCATGGTGTCAGTGTTATCTGTGAACAGGCTTGCGTACCGAGACCGCAAAGAAGCAAGGGCAGTACACTCAAAAACCAAGTGTTGCACAAATCAATGCTTACTGAATTACAAGAGTTTGCGTACCCTGAGCAGACCCTAAGTCATCGAGTTCTGCATGTCGAGTTTGTGGTGACGTAGCTCTTGTCCAGATTGCTGCACCCCGAGCTGCCCGAACAAAGCCTGCAAGAGAGCTTTTGAATCTGATTCCTTTACAACTTCCGTACCGGCAGCTAGCACTATGTCTGAGGCAGGCAAGCAGGTACTTCGTTCTCTCGCAGATTGCATGCCGTGAGCGTGCATCTCGAGTGCCGCCACGGAATAATGCGTCTGCACATCGCTGCAACGCTCGTTCAAGCTTGCTGATTCTTTGAGAGCAACTTCGTGTATTGCACGCTTTTTGGTTGATGAGCCTGACACGGCAAACGTGGGTGACTGCAGACTTTTGCAGAGAAGGTCGCCCAGAACACAGGCGGTGACACTGGTGTAGACCCTTCACCAGCTCACTCGCAATCTCCAGCAGGTGTCTCAGGTGTGCGCAATGTCACTTTTTCCAGCAGGTTGTGTGACAGATGCCTCTGCACCTTGATCCGATCACTCAAGCAGATATGATCAGCCAGCAATCTCTATTTCAGGCACTATGGGCGGAGGAGGCAGTGCTCTAGGAGGAGCCACAGTTGGCGGATATGGTGACGGTGGTGCAGGTATCGTTTCCTTTACAGTGCTGTTCATGTATGCCATAGTATTTGGGCAGTTGTGCCTCTTGGTGCCTGTGCCAATGTCACTGGCATGCTGCACTCATGTACATGTCAAATATGTGGCAATGCTTTGGGCATTGCGATAGATGCTGGGTATTAGTGCACAACAGGAGACCCATTGGGTGACAATCTTGCACGCACACAGGTGGTATGTCAGGAGGCATTGAAGGAGGTACAGCAGGCAAGAGTGGACAGGAGCGCAAAGATGTTGCTGGCACTGGTGCTGGTGGCACTGGTAACCAATCTGGCGACACAGCAGGCAAACAACTAGAGGGCGCATCAAACCAAGGACTCTCTGGTCAGGGAGGTGTATTCTAGTTTGTGTTGTCAGGTGCTGTTTAAAGTGTGTGTAAGAGTCTCCGTGTAGATGTGTTGTCAATCAGAAGCGTCCGAATTTGAGACACTGGTATTTGTTGTCAGTCGCCTGCATTGTGCATCTCTGGTGTGCACATAAAGTCAAAGCGAGCACATTGTTAAGCTACCAACTCTGCTGGTTATTCAGCACCGTTGCTGAAGCTGGCCCAGCTCCATTCTGCTGACCTCTACATATTGCAGATGGACAGACCACGCATGTGTAGCTTCTTTGCATGTGGAAGTTTGGGCAACAGCAGCAGCCACGCATTGCAGCCAATTCTTAATTGCTCTGAACATTACACACTTTAAAAACCTTGATCGTTCTTTGCATCCTTGCCAAACTGGTGCTGCAAAGTATGAAAGAAACACAAAACGACAACGCTGAGTATGTATACACATCCTCAATACAGCTTTACACTGTCTCAGACCAGCTGATCCAAACAGCCCAATCTCACTGTTTCCCTTCTTCATATTTAATGTCAACTGGACCCCGACGCTTGCCAGCCAGGTGCCTGTATTTGCCTGCCATACCCTGGCCAACCATGTAAGCAATAGACTCTGTGGTAATCATGGGATTCACGCCTGCAGTACCCACATGCCCCTTAACATCAACATACTCCAGCATGCTTACCCATGAACATCAAAGCCTCCAGCAACATGTGTTATGAGCCATGCCTGATGAGAATAGAGCAGCAGACAACAGCCTGACGAGAACATGCAGCAGACAACAGCGTCAACAGCATGTGCAAAGCAGTCACATGCAGGGCCATCAGCCTACCAGGCTGCAACCAGGACGTGGTTTGGCCTGCATAGTAGCATAATAGTTGCATAAGCCAGCAGAAGCATGGCATTGTACAACAGCTTGTGCTTCAGCAGCATGAAGCTGTCACAGGCATATATACTGTACAACTGGTGCCACTGAGCATGGGCAACAGCATATGTCTGGCGTCCTGCCACTTTTCTGTTGTGTGAGCAGCAAAGAGAAGGGAACAGCCAGGAATTTGTGACCGGACCTGAAGCAGTGGGGAAGCAGCTTGCGTCAGCAACATACAGGCCTGCTACATCCCAGCAGTGACCCTGGCCGTCAGTGACAGAGTTTTGTGGGGAGGAGCCCATGCGGCAGCTGCCCATCTGGTGCATGCTCAAATGCGCGCGCCTGTATGGCTCATACTCTGCACACACTTCTTCTGGCTCACCCCTGTCTGCTTATGGATGACTGCATCCATTCATGCATGCATGCATGCCTGACAGGCTTTGTAAAAGGCTGCAGGGTGCAGCCCAGCTACGCACAGACAGGATGTATTGACAGTGCACCAATGACAAGTTTGCCTCTGCTGCTGTGCCAAGACAGCTTGCCAGTCTTGGTACAACATGGATATAATCCGTGCACTGGTGGTGACAGTGAGTGAAAAGGCTGTATGATGCTTGGCCTAAGCACAAGCCATTGGTAAATCACACGCGACGACAGCACCAACATGCGTACTTGTCTCATGAAGTTTGTTGATGAACTTGTTGACCCGTGGGCGGTCCTCCTGGGGGTCCCCCATCAGGTACAGGGTGTCATCTGGTGAGCAGCCGCCGTTGCTGACACTCTCAGCCCCTGCCGCTGCCATGGCTCTGATGTCAATCTCCAGCCCCTGCACGTCCATCAAGGAGTGATGAGTCCCACATGGGGCATCACAGGACACACAAGGACATTGCTACATGCTCATCGCAACCTCTCATGTCATATTGTGAAGGTTTCATGAGCCATGGCAGTCTAAAGGGTGCAAGACATCAAACAGCGTGCTGGCAAGGCATCTATTGATATTGCATGATCGTGAACATTCTTGCACACCCTTGGGTGATATAAGTAAGCCTGCTGTATGGCGTGCTGAATTGGGGTGAGGCATATCTGATACCTACCTGGCTGATGCGAGAGCAAAGCCTGGCACAGGTTCATATCAATCAAAATCAAATGAATCAATGATTTTGAACATAGGCGCAGAGGTTGACTATGAGCTTTGCAAGCAGCTGCAGCTCACTCATCTGCAAATCAATTTGCAGTTCACACAGTCTCTGACAAATTTGCAGCTCATACAGTCTCTGACCAATTTGCAGCTCATACAGTCTCTGACCAAGTTGCAGGTCACACAGTCTTGACCCAGAGTTGCAGAGCCAAGCACAGCATTTTGTATGCAAAAGCAGTTGACGACCTTCCAGAGGGACTTCTGGTCAAAGGGGCTGATCTGGTAGTGCACTCGGGGGTACCCCTGCTTGTCAATGGTCACCCGCCCCTCCCCCTTGTCCCTGACATACGTGCAGGGCACTGCGGTGTTGGAATAGTGGGCCAGAGTGTCCTTGTATGCAGGCCCAGTCAGCCAAGGCGCCCCTGCTGCAAACAGCCCTGGGTGCACCTGCACAGACACAGGACAGACACTGATGCAGCAGCAAACTTGAGCTGCAGACTGTGTATCTGCGTCACTGTGGTTGGCACAATTCTACATAAGTAAGATGTGGTGCTCTAGATTTGCCATGACATTGTCATGCAGCCATTGCGCGAGACAGCTTTGTAGCGGCTCCAAGCCATGTCACATATAGATCAGTCTCCTGGTAGGAGTGACATCATCACATGTGCACAGATGGTCTAACATAATGCATATTTGCACACAGCATGCTGCACCTGCTAGCCAGGACCTGTCGGCTGTGCCAAGGTTTCCTACACAGGCTTGTGAGGTGTTGAGCCAGTTGTAACCTCATCTTGAACACAGGCAACAGCACCGACAACAAACTCGAGTTTGGCATGGAAACTGCTATGACAGCATCGACATATCATGTGTGCCTAATGTGTGCACAACTTGTACAGTGAGGGAATGCATGGTGGTCAAGACAACACAAGCCAGGCTTGCTGCATGCAACTCTTGCTGAAGCAGCAGAGGACCAGCAGGGGGTGGTGGAGGGTACCGGTGGGGTTGAAACCATGGGCCCATAGCCTGACCCCTCCCAGTCAGGGGCATCAGGGCTGTAGGCCGTCATCATTGGCCCCTCCCACATGTTGATCTTCCCATGCTCCTTCTCAGAGAAGATGGAAGGAGCCACAGCAGCAGGGTGCAAGTGAAGGTGCTTTCCAACATTGCCATTCACTGTGATACCAGAGCGGAGCAGAAAGGCAGGTGAGTTGATACTGCCCGCGCTGGAAACAACTATCGGCGCCTTGAAGACACATTTGATGCGGTCCGTGCCTGTGCCAACATAGGCAACAACCCCCTCTGCCTGCTGTGCTCTGGCATGCCCAGCATGCGCAGCATGGTTTGGATTTGAATCCAAATCTGCGTTCCCGTCTTGGCTGCTGACACCATTTGTCTGGTCATGTGAGACGTGGCCATTGGAAAGGGAATCTGGTGACACTGCTGCAGTGATGATACGGTCAGCGTAGATGCCGGTGACAACCTTGGCGCCGTTTCTGGCAGCATCTGCCAGGAAGGTGGTAGTCATGTCTTGCTTGTCTCCAGTAGGGCAGCCGAAGCAGCAGTGGCCACAGTCATGGCTCACACAGTTCCTATGACACAAAAACTGAAATGCTGACTGCAAACTTCAAAAGGCCTACAGACAAATCTGTATGAAATGAAGAAGCACAACATCCAAATGCTTGCTAGGTCGCATAAAGGCGTCAGCAGGTGAGCTGCAGTGCATGAGCAAACAAAGAATGATTGACGCTTTGACATCCTGTTTGTATGGCCTAGCCAGAGATGTTGTCCATGCTCATGCATCTGTCATGACCCAGAAGATAGTCCATGTCTGGTAGGTGACTAGAAGCTCTGATGCTGCTGAAGCTTTCACATGCAGCACATACAGCAGAAGTGCACAAGCAAGTGTCACTGCAAGTGAAGGACTGACCTAGGCATGTTGGCGGTCTTCAGTCCAAGCAGATTCATTCCATCTGTCATCTTCTGAGCCTGCTTGCCGTGCTGGTAGTCTGCAAGCAGACGTGGCAGTCATCAACAGAACCTCTGAATGGACTCATTGCTGGCATGAACCTGCTAGATCGTAAGCAGAGCAATGCCTACCTTTGAGTTGGGCAGCTTACCTAATGCCAACCAATCACAAACTGCTTGAACATCAGCAAATGTATGCAAGACATAGCAATTCTACACGTTCTTGTTGCAATTCTACATGATCTTGCTGCAACAGTGCATGAACTTGCTGCAATTCTACATGATCTTGCTGCAATTCTACATGATCATCCCAGTGGTGTGCAAAGACAGCAGAGTGTCCAGAGGCACACCTTCACTGACGCCCAGGCGCTGGCAGACGGCATCCATGGCATGGCTGTAGGTGTCCGAGGCAAAACCCGGAAGGCCATGGTCACCTGCCCACTCCTTCCTCACATGCTCTGGGGTCCGGAACGACACACACCTGCAGCAATGCAACTGCCATTGGCACACATGTCAACTTCTGGCGCTACAGATTGACGTTCATCTGCAACAATGCAGCCGCCATGAGCAAGTGTGCTGAGTTTTGGCAGTACTGATTGACACGCTCTGACACTGTGACAGAATGACACTTGAGAAACGAAACAGCAGCCATCATTGGCGCCCGTAGCCAGTCACAGCTTGCCTGCACCACTGCAACAGATTTTCAGCCTTTGAGAAATTATACACTTGAGAGCACTAAAGGCTGAGTCACAACACATGTAAAACACCCAGCTCAATGTTTGAGCAGCTTGATATGGTTGACTGCATTTGACATGTAGTGATGACATGTATAAATCATCCAGTGGATCATCACTCCTCAACGTCAGCAACATTGGGGACTAGGCTTTGTCTCTGCTCTTGTCAAAAAGATGTTTACAACTAGGTGACAACAACAGAGGGCTTATGACTCTTTGTTTGGACCTCTCGAGGGCACAGGGCACAGCATGTGAGCTGACAGGGAGGGGAGTCACCAGTTGACCCGGGTGCCGCCCCCCACTGTGGCCCCAGCCCACAGGAAGATGTTGCCATCTTCAGTGGCCAGCAGACCATCCTTCTCATACATGCTGCCTAAGGCCTCCCCCTCCTGCAACACTTCACAAGTCAGCCTCCACACAGCATTGCTGCCTTCTTGGATGCTCAAAACAGCGTTACCAGTCTCTTAATTGTAACTTCACGTTGTGGAATGTTTGTTTTGAGAAACATAAAACAACAAGGAAATTGCAATCCTGTATAGCTTCTGCAGTCTTTGAATGATGGGTTTTCTTTTAGTCAGTGAGATGTCGCTTGGCCTTCACCAATCGCTGCTTACAGTCTCTCCTGTTGATGCTGTTACTCTTGCAAGTGCAATGTATTTCTTGTAGACGCTGCTCATGGTGTTCACAGTCATGGATCGCTCTTTCAAACACAGCATATCACGCATCATGCCTCTTTGCCAGTCACTGATACACTGCAGTATGTCCAGTGTCCAGAAAGCCCTGCCTGGACATACAGCAATCATGCACCGGAAGCATTTTCAGACTGCAAACCACCTAGCTACCATTTTCATGCAGTTATTCATGCAGTTGTGCTCATGCGCGCTGCAAAAGTGGAGCCTGTCGTGGCTACTGCAGAGCAACACACAGCTGGACATGTTGAACGGCTGACTTAGTGAAAAGCTTGCAACTTGGGACACCGAAAGCCAGAGGACAGATGGCATACATGGAGTGAGAGCTCATGGTTGGGTGTGAAGTCTCCCTTCTCCAGAATGACCACCCTAAGGCCCGCTGCAGCCAGTTGAGCAGCGCAGGGCCCAGCCCCCGCCCCTGACCCCACCACCACCGCGTCACACTTGACCACCAGCCCAGCGCCGGCCTCTTCTTCCAGCTCCTTGCCCTCAGGCTGAAAAGACAAATCCAGATGTCACAGAAGCACACCTTTGCTGACTGGCATGCAGTTGGTGATGCTGGCAGAAAGCAAGTGTTGTTCATGTGTTGCTACTCTTGTTGTATCCAGGTGTGCTAGCTGTCGCTAGATGCTGAGTTCAACTTTCTGAACCTAATCCTGCGCCGACAACAATTTGCATCAGACAAAAAGTTGCACCCAAGGGGAGTGCGCTGACAGGGCGAGAGCCAAAGATACTTTGGCGAGGGAGACGACAGAGCAGTGGAATAGCAATTCAGGCTGAGCCTAAGTGAGTAGTAGTGAGCCTGGGAACATAAGGCAGGCAGGTATGCATACCCTGAGGACATCTTGCACCAGGAGGCCCTTGGCAGCAGCCATGTCTCTCAGCTCAGCAGGGCTGCTGCCCTGTTGCCGAGCCTTACCCAGGGGCAGTAGTGCTGCCTGAAGGGCTTTGTGAGCATCAACAGTCTTTCGGTTGACCTTTGCTGGATCAACTGTACTGGGCCCTGCATGTCCAAACACCTTCAGACACTTGAGGCAATTGAAGTGGAACTGCTGCCAATCTTGATGAAGACACACCCTCTTGCTTGTGTGAGTAGCACTCTCAAGTTCCACCCAGAGTGCTGCAATGAATGCAGTGCACTATCTTGGTTAGCTGTGAGCAGAAGCATACGAGATGAAATGCCCATCCTTACAAACACAAGCACACAGCACCATTTGCGACAGGTCTGTGCATTCATCCGTCACACTGTGTGCCACATGCAACACTCAAGTAGGCAGCTATCACTGTGCGTATGGCTGCCAACATGTATCGAGCTGATGGAAGCCCAATGCATGCATAACGAAGATAAGTCCAAAATGGGGTCCTACCTGGATAGCCCATGGCAGGCCATAGAGGGTTGGTATGGGTGTCATCCAGGGAGGTCAGGACGACAGCCATGATCAGCCCCTTCAGCGCTGTGAAGGCCTGCAGCATCAGACATTCAATCAGATCACCCTGCTCATGTCTGTGTATGCAGTCATTTTGGAAAAAGATGCTGACAGTCACACGACAGGTCTAAATTTTTGAGTAGGCCAGCACATCTATTGAGTATCAAACCAAGTCCTGGCTGCCGTTTGGGCAGAGGTGTTGCATCCTGCCTTGCAAAGCATATTGTAACTGTATCACAAACTCTGAACCATCCATTACTGCATTGTGCACAATGAGCGCACAGCATGCTGATGTGTCTGCAGTAAGTTTGGGTTGACTATGGACCTTGCGGAAGGAAGCGATGCTGGATGTAGCCCAGCTTTGCAGCACTATCTCACGCTGCATGAGAGGCAGCTCTGCAAAGGGTGCGACAAAGGGGAAGGAGCCCACAAGCGCTGAGGCACCGCACAGAAGCAGGCAACCAATGCGCCATGTCAGCAGTGTAAGGACCCTGCAGCACGCAGACATGCTTGCTCGTTGTACTGTACGCATGGGAGACAAATGTAGGGGAGACTGAGAGTGGATGAGGTGACGTGCACAGAGCATCTGTCGGCGGTGAAATTGCAAGTGCTGGCTAAATGTGAAAACAGGCAAGAGTTAGTTTGCCTCAGAGCTGCCACTCAAACACCACGCTGACAATATCATCACCACAACTTGATTCGTGGCACAGTTTGCAGTACATTAATACATGGGATCGAGCAAAAAGCAAACAAGTGCTATTCTGTGTCAGTGATGGAAGAGGGACGTACAAGTAAAGCTCCTTCTTGGATTCTGGCGTGAGATTTCTGTCAATTCTGTCAATAACCTGCATCGAATCAAATATGTTAGCAGCATGCACACGTGGCATCTGGTGTTACCAACTCCATTGCTTTGCAAGGGTCACCTCTTGCATCTGGCCACTCTGCTGTTTGCCACTGATATTGTGAAAATTGGCCAAGTCAGTATCTCCCTTGTTCTTCGCAGCGGCAGCTCGATCCGGTTCAGCAGGCAACAGGGTTTCGGCAAGTGCTCCAATTACAGGAAGCAGCTCCTGACGGCTGGGGCTCGGGGCCAGTAAGCCCAAAAGCCAGTCCATGTTGCTGAAGGATCAAGTTCAGGTGGACGAGAGATTCTTCAGAGGCACGTCACCGCAACCGGCGATGGCTTCACACACTTGAACAACTTGCAAACCGTGCGCCAGGATCACTAGCTTAAAAGGAATTGGTTGGTGCGGCGTGCCGCGTCAGCTATGCTCAATCGTTTTCGGAGCCTACGCAAGGTGTCCGAGCAAATTCGACCACAGCGGTCCGACCATAAGTCCGACTTCAAAACACAGACAAGGCTGCTGCACGTCGCACAAGCTTGCTGTATGTCGCCGTACGGATCAGGACAATGGCGGTCGACGAGATCAGGAGCAGGTTTACAGCTCAGCCCGTGACTGCACGTGAGCTGACCTAACGATCAGAATCAGTAAGGAATCAGCCTGCTTCGAAGCTCAGCATGCCTCTTCACCCACCCCACACCGAGCGCGAAGCGCAACCTGTACGTCTTTTCAACGGACAGGCAGGTAGCCCTGAGGTCCCTGAAATCTCGTCGAGATTCTTGTGCAGACTGTGACTCGACCGCCAGTTAAAGTACTTCCATGGTCACCCCTTGCAATTCTTGGCATGCCAGCGATCACGAGCTGCAACAGCTTCGCATATCTGTTCTGGTCGCCGATATCCAAAGCATGCATCTTCAGCTTGATTTTGTTGACGTGCCATACAGCTCGTGCCAGCACTTCGGCAGAGATATGTGTGGTGATCAGAACCTTTTGGGGTCACGGAGGAGGCAGCCAGGCGGATCTGCACAAGCTGATTTCTTCGTTGCAACGTCAACAAAATCGAAAGTAGGCGTGCAGATACTTCTTTGCTTGCTGGCAAGCCTGTGTTGCACGCTGACCCACTCTTAGTCCTGTCCTACCGAGACTGTTAGCTCAGTTGCAGAGTGTGCCTCCAGGTGGGAAGCTGTTTTGGTGGTTCTCGACAGTCGTCCCTTTCCAGATCTTGCTCAAATTCTGCAGCAACTGGACGATGACAGAGTCTGGGTGTTTGCTGAGTGGATTGGCCCAGACTTTGCTGCACGCAGCGGCTCTCAATGGGTGCCAACATATCACAGCATGCTGTACAACCTAACAGATGAAGCTGTCAGAGCATGCCCGCGCTCGACAAAATGGGTTGTTATCACTAACGGCGACAATGAATACTCCAGCACATTGTTTGAGGAGCTAGATCACCATCCAGATGCTGATGTTGTGGCACTGGATTATTATAGCAGATACCAGCGCCCCACTGCAAAGCCTTGTGAAAGATTTGCAGCAGAGTCAGGGAAACCAGCCTGCAAGCAGAACCTGTGAGTATCTATGCCGAGCGATGCTAATGCATGTCTGCAAGTCTATGCTTTTGACATCCCATACTCTGTACCACAGGCATACAACTGACCCATCTACAAGCAATTTTCACTATGCTTTTCTGAACCAGCAAAAACCACAAACAAGCATCAACATGGACACTGCATTGCCTGTATTTATGGTTATGGTGTCAACTAATGGCAACATGGCAAACAATGCACACCCTGATGCAGGCTTCGCTGGTGCAATACAGACTTGGGAGCAAATGTGCTGAACTGGCCACGCCTCATCCAGGAGAACAAGCGCTTCAGCCAGCTTTCACTGGTAGCTTGTGGACTACCTGCTGAAAACTATGATGGTGTGCTAGCGCAGCACCTTGTTGACTCCAATTGGACTGTACACCATGTCACAGACAAGTGCTTATACGACCATAGCCCCAGCCCACAGGTAATTGCTGTCTCGACTGTCAACGGGCATGCGTCTGTGAAAATATGTAGTCGCAATGCACACATTGTGTTGAGGCTGGATCATCCTTTTAGGAAGCTACAATAATTGCAGCCAAGTTGATGCAACAGTGCAGATCTCTAGGATGCGACAATCATGTTGATATGAGAATGTGGGTTCAGAATGTCGATTTTCTATCATGAATGTTTTGTGATATGCATGCTAAGCAAACTGCTGCGGTAACACCTGCTGTTTGCACTGCATTCAGCGCTCTACCAGCGCTGCACCCAATTCAAGATCCACAGTGCATGCTGAGGAATTTTGTAGATATCTGTTTTCTTCTGCACAGCTTTCAATGTCTGTTGCAAGTACAGTGTATGCGCAATAGGCCAAAAGCTTGCTAGCCCACTTGTGTCCTGTCTCTCCATCTGCAGAGGTGTGCGCGGGTTGAAGGTGTCTGGGATGATTCCAACAATGTTTGGGAAGGTGGAGGAAGCTGCATCAATCAACAGGAGGCTGCCCAGAAGCTGCTTGACGATCCTGCAGGGCTGGAACAGATATCGCTGCAGTTGTCCAACGACGGCAGCCTTGCCTCCTTTTCACCAGAGGGTCTGCCTGTTTCTGCTGACATTGGGTGGGCATTGCTGTCGTCATCCCTTGGCCATTATCGCAGCTGCTGTCAGTTTGCTGTCTTGCTTAAGAAAGAAAAGAAAAGACGACGCCGTTAGGCGTTCAATATAGAGAAGCGTGAGATGATCCCATATTGGGCCCAAGCTTCCTTTAGCCTTACAGCCATGTAAGTGGTAGGTCAGGGAAGGGGAAGGGGGGGAGGGGGGGGGGGGGGACCTAACCTTGCCCCCGGCATGTTGCGATGTTGCAATTCACATGTCGTGTACGGCTTCTTTGGTCTTTTGTATGTCTGTGAAACCTCTCAAGGTATCTTCTTTCTTTTACGATGTTGTGTAGGCAAGATATAGCATGTATATGTAATTTCTCAGTGTTGCCAGTGATTGGTGTCTAGTGATGCCCAGGTTCACCAATGTTGTGAGGTTTGTCTTGTATATCGTGCCTGCAACACCTAGTGGTAGGGGTCTTAGGTGTACCTCGTAGCCAAAATGCGTCAAGAGGCTTATGAGTGTTTGGTGTTCCTCAGTTTTCGTCTGCCAGAGCTCCAAATATTTTGTGTCTGAGCCGTATCCTACTTCAAGGACCCATACTTTCCTTCTCCTGCAGCTGCGTTCGATATGGCTTGTCAATGGTGGTAGGTCAGCATTGTCTTCAGCAGTGAGATAAGTGCGTCGTTCTCGACGCGTCAACTCTACTACCATTACATCTGGTCTCATTTTGGCCCTGCTGGAGTAGGGTGTTTCATCATGGCAGCTACTGTTGAGCTCTGAGTCTGGCAGTACCCATGTGGGTATACGATTGTGATGTACTCCCAGGTCTGCCAGCGTAGACGCGCTGCCTACATCAGTCTTGCTTAACAGTTCTGCTGCTGCTCTGGACCCTCTGAACACACAACTGCTTTGGCTGTGCAACTGCAGAGTAGAAGCGCTTGCATTGTTGGTGCCAAAGATTGCTCATCAGCTTCTATCAGCTTCATGGAAGTCGTACGCACTGAATTGCACCCCCCCTGAAAGTTATACTCATGCCACTGGTACAGAAATGCAGTACAACTTGTGTTCAGGTGTTTGCGGCAGAAAAACGTTGCAGCGCAGCATGCACAGATGATGGACTACTTTGGCCCCACATGCACTGCTGATGCTGATGTGGAGTCTGTCAAGAGCATCATGGGTGACAAGTGGCAGCCTGTCGACTGGAGCAGCTGCATGAGTAATGCCCACCAGCTGCAGGAGCAGCACCGGCTGGAGCATCTGCGCATCCTCGCTCAGATCCCCCCACCCCCTGACCCCAGGTGGGAGACCCTGCATAGCCATAATACATGCTGATTTGAGAAATAACCAACTCTGGATGTGCTGTTGTTTGAGTGTTCACATGCTGCCAGCCCATGTCGATGACACATGCAGTGCGCTGTTGATGTTACGTGAACACTGACATGCAAAATGCCAAGCATGGGTATAAGTGACGCTTCAGGCACTGCAACAATGTTTTTACATGCTTTTGGTTTTAGATTGCCATGTCCAGGCATTGCTACTATCCGACAGATTGTCACACTCAAAGTGTGTTTTGCAGAGATAGCAAGAAGCCAATCTACAGGCAGCGCTACAATCAAGCAGCTGCAGCATGGCCACATGATGAGTTGTGATTGTGTCAGCCAATGCACTGCAGCTTCTTTGTGTCACATCGGTTGTGACAGCAAAATCGACAGACTTATCAGCTAGTTCGGCACTGGAATTGCCTCAACCACAAGAACTCAATCACAAGAACACAGTCAGTTCGCTGTTCGCATTGACTCTGACTGGTAGACACTGTCATTGAAATGTTGGAGTCACAGATAGCTGTATTTAAATGAACACATTTTCACTGTGCAGTCATCTGGCCAGCTGGATACAGGCTTGCCATTACGGTTGATGGCCAATCTCACTTGCCAAGGCTTGCTGATTTCAGGCTGAGTTGATAGACATGATGTACTACGTCAACTCACAGTGCCTGTGCATAGCACTACTTCAATTCATCTGCCTTTAAATGCATTGCAGCAGAGTGACCTCTGCCTGGCTGAATGTATACACTGACAAAGACATTATGGCAATCCTCTCGTACTGTTATCCCCCACCTCCAGGACAACTTTGCCAACAGTTTTGCCAGTTTGAAGTCTCCTTAAGGCAGAGGGTGCATCATCAAAGCTGAACGTCTCACCCACATGAGGCGGTGGCAGATGTAGTTCTTGAAGCTCAGTGGCTAATTTGGCAAGCTCAAGAGCCTGGAACACAATCAAAACGCTTTGTGGTATACTCATGCCATGATATGCCCCAACATTTGCAGTTGCTCAATGCAAGACTGTGATGCTGCTATGTGCCAGTCAGTGTGCATGTCACCACCCTTGAATAACATGCTGTCCTTCAACTCAGACAGTGCACAAGCAGATGATTGTATTGTGAGTTCACGCCACTTGCGTACCTTGTCAAACATCCAGATGAGATTGAAGGCCATGATGCTCTTATTGTCCCCAATCATGCTGATGGGGTCAAGCCGAGGGCGCCGCAAAAACTGCCAAGCTAGCCGGAGCCAACCAGGCTTATCACCTGCACTTGCAAAATTTTACTATAACAGGTGAAGAAGAGGTGTGCATGACTCTTTGAAGGGTGATGACAAGGTGCCATCAATGATATGGAGCAGCACAGAAGCAGTGCAGCATCTTGTCCCCTTACATAAGAGATACCATGAAGATTTGATCATGTTTGCCATGATTGCCACAAGCAATCGGCTGTGTTGGCTGACAGAAGCTTGTGAAGTCCTTCTTCTTCTTGGTATATATGGACATGACTTCATTGTGACACCATGTGGCAGCAAAGATATTGTCTGCAAAAGTGCAGGAGCCAAGGAAACGCCTTGCAAGCACAGTCAAGTGGTGCATTGACTAGCACCAAGGCGTTCCTCCTCACCCCCTCCCCCCCCCAAACCCCATCTGTTCCTGTTCCCTAGTGCCTGTGGGTAAAGGTCCTGCCAAGCCATCCAACAACAGACCTACTGCATTAAGACAAGATTGTGCGGTGACAGCCTGACTGTCATAGAATGTCAAAGTATGCCATGGTATGTCATAGGTATGTCATAGCATGCCGTAACAATATGGTGTTACCTGTGGGCGTCCAATTAGCAGCCCCAAAGATGACATGGCGACCCCCTCTGGCCATTGCATCATAGCTAGGCTGAAAGAACTCTCCAGAGACTGCGTCCAGCACGATGTCAAAACCGTCTTTGCTGACAGACTGCAGAGCAGACTGAAGCTGCTGTGGGTACTGGGCAAGGTCCCGCACAATGATTTGTTCAGGCTGAAGTGCAGGGAAGCGATCCAGGATGACTTGAACCTGCAGCATGGATTGCAGCTTTGCAGGCGAACAGCATGTAATGACCACAGACGGCCACAAAAGGCAGACTGTGCAGCTAGTAAGTTTGCATGAGAACACATTTCAGAGGCTGAATGCAGGATGCATTTTGGTGGATGCCAGGCTGAAACATATGTTTGCAAGCATATTCTGAGGAAAAGACTGTCTGCACTGATTTGCAGTCAGCTGTCATGCGCAGCCTTTGTCACGAGTGTTTAGTCATGACTATGTATATACCATGAGCTATACATATACCACGTGCACAGTATGAGTTTGCACACACGCATATGCACCATACAGCATATGAACACAGCCGATGTTGGTGGTAAGCCATGTAAGGCACTGGCAAAGCAATGTAGAGTATGCAGGCACAGAAGCACTGACCTTGTCCGGGCTGCCAACAGTGCCCACTGGAGTTGCTCCTACAGCTAAGCATATTGCCAGTGCATTCATGCCGCAGCCGCCTGCTGCTGAGTGGACCAATACACAGCTTCCTTCCTACACACCAATACACCAACATACCACCTGGCATCCTGTACCTTGTCAACAACGTCATTAACATGCAATGACAGGACAAAGACTGTTGTGAGAGCTGTGGGCATGCTGCCATAGGACAGCAGGTGTAATGACTGTGCTTTCTAGCAGTGGTGATGTGCTGCATAAGTGCTTTGTGTGTTCAAGACTGGGTCAAGACTGTAGTGATGACGTTGCCTGCCTGCATTCAATGTGCCATATGGCTTTCCTGTAGGCAATGACAGGTAGGTAGTGGTGTTTGTTACATGCAGTTGATTCCAATGTGTATAGACATATTTATGCGCATGTGTGTGACATCAATGGTCAAGCAGGCTTCCTTATCATGCATTGTATGGTAGTGTTTATACACCACATAGGTGATACATGCGCATATGCATACGTTCACAAACACTGTATGTCTCTGCTCATTGTGTCACAATTGCCATCTGTAAAGATGTCAAAGGATGAAAGGGTTGTGCCTTGATGTCCCCAAGGCTCTTAAGACCATAATAAGCTGTGAGGCTCTGCACCAGGAATGCAGCACCTTGCACAAAAGACCATCCTTCAGGCATCTTCAACAGCTGCAACCACAATCTTTTAATAGGGCACAGATCTGCAGCGCGAGCTTTTACACGATATGTGGAGTGCATGACACAGTCAAAAACTATACAATCAGGACTACTGCTCAAAGAGGAAGCGACTGAAAAGTTGCTGGAGTGTCTAGAGGGAAATGGACAGAGTATGATTGATGACCATATGACATTGAAGACCTTTTGCATTGACTGTGTGCAGCTCTGCAAAACACCTGCTGTGTCGGAACATTCAGGCAAGTTGCATAGCTGCCAAATCTGCAAGCCCCCAAAACCTGATCCCCAATCTGCAGCTCAGTCTTGGAGATGCCGTGCCCTGAATGGGTTTTGCTGTTTGCTTCCTGGCTACTGTCAGAGTCTGGTCCCAAGTCTGTGATCACACCTGCAAACTAGCCGCAAAAGGTCTTGGCACTGGATCAACCACCGGTGCATGGCGGGATTGAAAAGAACAGAAGCATCAGATTGTGCAGCCGGCAGATCATCTGGCGCTGTGTTGTCAGTACCTCAAGACCTGGTATCACGTTCTCCTTTGGCGCAGCTTGGTAGAGACCCAAGCATGTAAAGACGTCTGCAAAGTTGATGCCAATCTGCATTGCACTGGATGGCTTTGACGTTGTCCTACGCTCAGCTAGCTGCAACCAAAAGCAAGGTAGCACTCACCGCCTTGACTGCTACAATTGCTTGCCCTGCTTTTGGACTTGGTACAGCATCTTCCTGTAAGGTCAGTCCAGCTATGTTGCCAGTCCTGGCAAGTCTCCATACCTTGGCTTTACCCTTGGCATGCATGTGTGCTGAGCTGCAGCTGACCATAGGCCTGCCTCCTGATACCAGTCCAGGACAGCGACCAACAGACTGCTGCATCAAAACAATGGAAGTATCATGTCAGATTGACGATCACATATGCATGCATGCGTCTAGCAGTTTGAGTCTCGAGATCCTGGCTGGTCAACGCTGCACACATAAACGAGTTGCCTGTGCCGGTGCGTTGTGCATTAAACAAATGTTGCGCTGAAATACATGTTTGAGTCAGATCAGGGGTCGAACAACTACCGTAGTACAAGGCCTGTTGGCGCAAAAGACCTATGAGTGTGTCACTTTGCAGCCAGTGATCAGTCTGTCAAAGCAAACACATGCCGCTTAAAACGCTTGCGATCCCGTGCTTTTGATACAAGCTTGCACTCAACGGGCCTCAAATAGTTATCATAGCTCAGTTTGATCCTAGCAAAGTAACAAAGATGCTAGCGTGGCGCTGTGCCACCCTGACACGGCTGCCTTGCTTTCAGACCTCACTGGTGAGATTGCTGAATAAGCTGATATTTGCCACATGCGAACCTCTCATACAGACAATTTGAGTCAAGATGATGTTCAGATGAGAAACAGTGCAAGAGTTTTGCCAAGACTGTATACAGTGCTGGCTGCCAGCTCAACACAGCAAGCAGGACCATCAAAGGCTGCTGCCCTCATCATTGGAAATGAGATTCTGTCTGGCTCCATTACAGACACAAACACACCTTGGCTGGCCCAGCTGCTGTACAAGTGAGCCCTTGCCCTTCATCTGCTTTGCTGTGTGTGTATGAGTCTCGTCATGCATATGTCCCTTCTGGGCTTGAAGACACACAAGTCTTGCAAGACAACCCAGTGGCATCACGCTAGCCTAGATGCTACATTAGCTTAAGGCTATATAAGTCACAAAGGCAAAGCCATGAGCACTGTCTCGGTTGCTGTCCAGGCCAGTGGATGAAATAGCCTATTTGCTCTCAGCTTGACGATTTCTGTTAAGCTGCAGCATTGTAAGTCTTGCAGCATACCAGGCTCGCGCCAGAGAGAGAATGTTTGTCTAACAGTGCATATGCTCAAGCTGTAGAAGCCATTGCCTTGTCTTCATGGGGTGTGATGGTAGACTTCTTCAAGTCTTCCTCTGCAGAGTGTCACTTTCAACTTGGCATAACAGCTTATGCAGATGAACTAACATTGCTGAACAACGATCACGAGCGGCGTCCTATAAGCTGTTGACTGACCTGTGGGAATCGATATCATCGTCATAGCATAGCCCACGACTCCGAACCCGACAAAAAACGGCCATCTACAACAGCACAACATTTTGCACCTACAAAGTAGTTGCACATGTAGAGGAGTACTTGCAAAAGGGGCAGCGACTGCTTACATGCTCTTGACCTCCCGCACAACGGTTGTCGTCAGGGCCTCTGTCTGCAACGTGTGAACAGGAAATTTGGGAGGCATTGCGGCTATATGCCTCAGCCTTCGCACGTTAGTCGCCCTGTCTGAATGTTTGACAGCCGAAGGTATGGCTTTCTTCAAGGCGTTCAAGACAGAAATTACTACACAGACGAAGGAGCAGCATGGCATTGTTTCCAAACTTGCGTCCTCCAGCACAGCATGCCACTCAGCTGCCAGCTCCTCACACGCCTCAGCCACCTGCCCCTGCGCACAAC
>JAABUP010003286.1_pt1 | contig 28820 bp, 38 predicted proteins | sample 5559201 | NCBI WGS metagenome assembly JAABUP01 (sample SAMN10711887, study PRJNA513373) | rock metagenome | isolation source: Antarctica rocks | place: Antarctica | reverse complement strand
TCAGAATGCTTGATGAGCATGGCAAAATGGTCACAATCAGCGTTTGTCAAGCTCTGGTCTGCAGGCTCATGGCCCAGGGTGGCAAGAGCCCACATGAAATGGGCAGCTCCTCCTGCGCGAGGCCGCTTGCTTTCATCAGAATGCTTGATGAGCGAGACAAAATGGTCACAAACAGCGTCTGTCAAGCTCTGGTCTGCAGGCTCATGGCCCAGGGTGGCAAGAGCCCACATGAAATGGGCAGCTCCTCCTGCGCTAGGCCGCTTGCTTTCGTCAGAATGCCTGATGAGCGAGACAAAATGGTCACAAACAGCGTCTGTCAAGCTCTGGTCTGCAGGCTCATGGCCCAGGGTGGCAAGAGCCCACATGAATTGGGCAGCTCCTTTTGCGTTAGGCTGCTTGCTTTTGTCATGATGCTTGATCAGCTTGGCAAAATGGTCCCATACAGCATCTTTCAAGCTCTGGTCTGCAGGCTCATGGCCCAGCGTGGCCACAGCCCACGTGAATTGGGCAGTTCCTCCAGCATTAGGCCGTTTGCTTTCATCATGATGCTTGATGAGCATGGCAAAATGGTCACAAACAGCGTGTGTCAAGCTCTGGTCTGCAGGCTCATGGCCCAGGGTGGCAAGAGCCCACATGAAGTTGGCAGCTCCTTGTGCGTTAGGCCGCTTGCTTTCATCAGAATGCTTGATGAGCGAGACAAAATAGTCCCATAGAGCATCTGCCAAGCTCTGGTCGACAGGCTCATGGCCCAAGGTGGCAAGAGCCCACACCAAGTTGGCACACTCCTGTGCATTTGGTTGGCGTCTGGCTTCACCCTTCGTGAGCTGCAGCAGTTTGGCTGCCAAGGCATCAGTCATGCCTGGCACAAAGGCATCAGGGTTGAGCCCAAGCTTTGCTGAAGACCACAAAATGTTGCTGACTGCTTGAGCTTCAACATCAGGCAGCATGGGCTTCAGCCAAAGAAGCGTGCTGCAGTAAAAACGTGTCATCTCAATGCCAACCTTGTTTGCACTGGTCTTGAAGCTGATGCTAGATTGGGCTGAAGTCCAGAGCTGTGCTGTGGCTGTGATGATTGCACTGAGATTGATGTAGTTCAGAAGGGGTCCAGCTATGGAGCAGAGGTGCTCCATGGATGCATAGAAGCTCAGCAGTGCTTGGCCTGGCTGATGAGCTCTGACACCAGCCAATGCCATCCTTTGCCGTTCCGCGATGTAAGTGCTGACTTGTGCAGGGTGACGCATTTTTTGGATTCTAGAGTCCTGCATGGCAAGCGACTCATTTTTTCATTGTTCACTTTGCACAAAAATTGACATGTCGTAATTGTGCCACGTAACGTGTTGGTGGTGTACATGTCACTTGTCTGCAAGGGATCATTTATGCAACACTGCGCTGGTTCTGTAATCACGTGTGCGGCCTTTCACGCGTCTGCAATGGCTGGTGCTCATAATCCTGGGCAACATTTGTTGCAGACAGACCTATGAAGCATCACTCGTGTGTGCTCTTGACATCTGTTCAGACCTGTCTTGACCTGCTTCTCAGGCTTCAAGAGTGCCTCACCTGTCTGGAGTCCTCCTGCACACCTGAAGCTGTCCTGTCATTGTGAGTACGCCTAGGAGCCAGGTGACTGACCTTGTGATCATTGGTGCTGTCTTCAAATGTGGTATAGAGCCCTGTCTGCAGACACAATCAGCATTTCCAGAGTCGCAAGCAAATTAATATGCTGCAGCAAGTACGCAATACTGAGACATTTACAACGGTACAGCCTAGCCTACCTGCTGAATGCCAGGCCAGTTGGGCTTCATGCTAAGCTGCAACTGCTGAACTGCTAGACCGGCAGCGGCAGGCTTTTTAAGTACCTGCATGATGGCAGTTGCCATTCAGGCTCAAAAATGCTTGGTGGCTATGTATTCGGCAAACAACCTGTCCTCACCTGTCTTGGAGTCTGCTGGCAAGACTTCTCACCAACAGATGTGGTGTGTGAGTCCAGTTTTGAGGGCTCTGCTGCCCAAGTGCACAGCTGCTGTAGCCTGCAATTCAGCACAAGCTACGTCCAGTGTCAAAGGTTGTTCGGAGGCTGTGTGAAGTTGTTTGCTGTCCGTCGCATCTTGTGCAGGACTCTTACCCCTTCAGCGCCGCACCTATGTGCTGCACTGGCTTTCAATTGAGGCAAGTAGTCTTGCGAGCAGTTGCCAGGAAGAGTCGTGACACCATGAGATCCAACTAATCAGTGCAAGGTGCCGGTGATGCTTTGTATGATGTCGATACCTCAACAGTCCGTCTCCTGTTTCCTGACTCTCAAATTTGGCTCCGAAACCAGTCTCTGCTGCACGCATAACGAGCCGTGCGCTCCACTACTAGCGCTCCAGTGCAATACTGCAGCAATGACAGCCATCTTAAGCTCTCAAAGGTGTGGACAGGGTTTCTTTTTTGACCTTCCCGGGCTTGTCCGGTCGCACCACATGTCTCTGATCGAACGGTGTAAGGCTCTGCTACAAGCTCTCAGACATGATGCCTAGCCCAAGCTTGCTTTTCCTCTCTATTCTGGAAGTTTGAGGCAAATTGCATCAGGTCAGCTGGAGCGCAGGCAGACAAGCAAAACTATTTTCTAAAGCAGGTCTTTGACCCTGTCTTTAGGAGCACAGCTTCCAGCTTCATCATCCACATCTGCCTTGTCGAACACAAAGTTTGCATGTGGTGAGGCATGGCCACCAAAGCGCTACACACCCTTCTGAAGCGTCTGACTAGTGTAGCTTGCATTATGCAGGCTTATGGCATCCGTTGGCCTTCGTCATAACAAGCAGACACAAAGATCAGTATGCAGCCTGTCAGTGACATTAGTGCTGCAGATGCACTCACCATGTGTGTGATGCTGCAAGCCTTGAGAACATGTCAGACAAGCCGCCGCTCGCACAGCAGTGGTTTCCTCATATGATACTCATATACTCATGCGTATGACGAGCTAGCTATGCTGGCCTCATCTGGCTGCGACAGAATGTGCATGACATGGTTCTACCTGCTAAAACGTCTTCTGCATCATTTGGCACCATGCCCGCTTGCAAAAAGACATTGAATGTGACAGCATTAATATTACTATCTGCTAGTAGCAGACATTGATTTGCATGCCAGACTCACGCGTAAGCTGCCAAAAAGTCAATGTCATCAAGCTGAAGGGCAAGCAGTGCAGGTGACAACAGTGCAAAAAACTATGAACATGACATGATGACGCAAATCAATTGCCCGACAGATGCTGTGCTGAAGCTGTGTTGCCAGCTACCTGCGGTCATGTACTGAAGATTTGTGAAGCTTTTCAACATGCCAAGTCATGTCACTACCCAAGTACAGTGTCAGCGTCATAACACTACGCCTGCAAGCGCAGCATTCTGCACCATGCAGTCTACTGTGCCAGCACACACTGGGAAGGCCTGCGAAGATGAAACGGCACTGCAGTGAAAGATTTAGCCGTTGCAACAAAACCAGACTATTACAAAAGCCACGCTTGCCAGCTACGCTTGTTCTTCTTGTAAGTTCAGTCTTGCGATCGTTGGGATATTAGTACGACAAAGGCTGTGTGAACGCTGTGGACAGTCGTCGAGCATTTTGTGAAAAAAATAGCCTGCGGTGCATATAGCTGGGCTTGCGCCTTTAATGCTGACAATACCGCCAGGGGCTTACCCTCTCAAAGGATTCGCGTACTTGTGCTCGCATCCGAACCTCAATGCCAGAGTTGGGGGCTTTCTGGCAGGAGCCAGTGCTCTGTGTTTGGCGGGCACACTGGCACTTGCCATTTTCACCTTTAGGTCTCAGCTGAACTTTGTGGGGCACAGCTTGATAGGTGTTGGCGTTGCTGGCAAAGTGGTCACGTGCTGCCTGATCCTAGCAGAGGCCTCAGTAATTGTATACCTGATCTTCAAGCAGACCATGCAAATCCTGCAGAGGAAACTGTTCACAATGGTCTTGCATGGTATGCTCAGATGCTTGTCTCTCAGATCAGCATGTCACAGCTTTGCACACGAGCAGAAGTGACATGGCGGCATATGACCTGATGCTTCTCCTGGTGCTTTGCTCTGACAGCTGCGCGCCATATCCCAGCTATTGAATCGCCTAGCCTGATTGGCTAGGTCACAGCTATACGGCTAAATGGCTAGGTCATACTTCCATGCTCGGTCTACAACAGATTGCTGCTGCCTGTTTTGCAGATCAAGGAGTGTTTGCTGTCAGGCCTCTCACTGACACAGAAAGGTCAGGACTGCGTGAGTATATGCAGACACCAAAAGCACAACATGCAGCAGAGCAAGAACATGGCAGCACAATTAGTGGCATTGCAAAGCGTGCAGCTCAGACTGTGGCGATGACGGCCATGACATCAGCTCCAGCATCCATTGTACCTTTGCTTCCTGTACTAATCTCCCTTACAGCTGGAGACAAAGCTACTGTACCGTTCATGTCTCATTACCTCCGCATGCGGGGACTACAATCGTATGCTGAGCAGCAAGCAGTTGCAGACACACATAAACTAGCTTATATGCAGTTTGGGGTGATGGCAGCCTTCCTGACTTCTGTGCCTATAGCTAGCTGGGCCTTTGTTTTCAGCAACACTGTGGGTGCAGCTTTGTGGGCTGCAGACTTGGAAAAGAGAGATGTACAGCTCTTTACTGATCAGATGACTTCTGAAGTTTGAATGCATTATTGACTTTATAAGCAAATATGAGAAGCATGTGCACTGATTGGCACCTTAAAGAGCAGTGCTGGTTCTTCCCATGCATATCTCAACAGTCTCTGCTGGCCATGCATGATATTGGTGGTCAGAACCGTTTCTCTCACTGCGTCACGTGACACAAGCACAAGCAACCTGTCAGCAGCTCAATGTTGGCCTGCTAGAGGAAAAAGGGCTGCATTCCATGCTGCTTCCATCAAGCCTGTCTAGCTCTTTGATTTGACAGGACACGCCTTGCCACAGGAGGCGTATGGCAAGCAGCCACTCTGCTGAGCTGTTTTTCCAAACTGGTGTTCCAATCACAGACCAATACATGCACATGAAGTAAAATGCATATTGCACCTCTCCTTGCAATGCACCTTACAGTCTGACAAACATGCTTGGCACGACATGCTACAATGTTTCACTGTCACAGTGAAACCTCATGGAAATAATTCTACACATCTGCAATGTCACCCAGCATTGACAGCAACATCAGGTCCTCCAGATCCTGACCGCAGCCTGATCAGGCGATCCTCCAGACGCTGCAATCGCTCCTCCATGCTCTCCTGCTCGCCCTTTGCTGCAGCAAGGCTGGAACGCAGCTTGATGTTGTCATGCTGCAATTCTGCATACTGATCTTTCCAGCAGTGGGTGGCTGCCTTCAGAATGAAGTTCTGGTGGTACAGGGGCAAGCCATCAAAGGGGACACCCGCTACAAAGCTGCCAGGTACGTATGGTACAGAAGGGGCTGCACTTGGAGATGGGAGACTTGTTGCAGCGGCATATGCTGGCGAGTACGGAGGGGGAACAGCGTGGGGCACTGTGCCTAGGGTTGAGGCTGAGGGTGTGTGTAGAACTTGGGCTGTGTATGAGGGTAGAGATCTGTGGGGAGATCTTTGGGGGCTGGAGGGTGTGTGTGTGGGTGAAGATGCATGAGCTGAGCTTGGACTCTGGTATGGGTCATATGCCTGCAGAAACATGCATGACTAGTGATTTATAGTGCTATCCTGCATTGTAAGTGGTGGGGAAGCACATGAATTGTGAATTGCTATAACAGGAGTTTGTTAGCATGCACATGATTCGGTTTGCTGTGACAGCAAAGGCACATGCGCCGTTTGGTGTAAACAGCAAGACGCCAAAGTCATGCCGTTGAGAATTGTGAGAAGCTTGGAGCAACAGTGGTTTGCAGCAGGCTTACGTTTGCAGGTGGTGGTGATGACGAATGCCGAGGTGAGAGTTGACGTCCTCCTTCAGCAAAGAATGCCTGTGGGATATGTGCTGAACCAGGAGTGAAGGGACCCTGCATAGGGCTGTCTGGGACGGGAGTGTCTGCCACAGGAGCAGCGCCTCCTCTGGTAGGTCTGTGCGCCACAGGCGCTGACACTATTGGGGGAGGCAGGTCTTCTTGAGGCTCACAGCAGGGAAGACTTGCTTCTTCCACCTTGCTAGCACTGTCCTGCAGATGTAGGGAAGGGGATTTTGGACATCTTGAGTGCACTTGATATATGCACCAGGCTTAGCAAGCACACATTTTGGTGGAAAGAAAATCGCATACCAGGTTGACACGCTTTGCTGCTTGCACATCAGGACTTTCAGTCTCTGCAGTCGACCTCTGCAGCAAGTGAACAGGTCGGCTTACTACATCTGCTTTGTAAGTGAAACCAGCGACTACTCAAATCATGCAGCACACGGAAAAGACATGCAACTACCTTCAGCAAGCGTTGTTTGGGCGAACGATCTTGCACACCAGGCTGTCCGGGTGGTGGGCCGGGAGGTTTCTTCATCTGCAAGGAAAAACATGCTGCTGAAACATTATGATTTCAAACACGATCGGCATGCAAACTAGCGAGTTCTCCAATGAAATCGGCCCCAGGTCGTCAGAAAACGGTGCGAACAATCGATGCAGCCCGTCAAGATGGCAGTCAAACATCAGAAGACGCCTATACGAGACAGCTACATTACCTCAACTTGTTTGCTGTTGTCTAAGCAATGCTCAGTATTGCCCTTGCCGTCCGCAAGAGCGAATTGAGCTGTTGTGTATCTCAGGTCATCGCTCGACCAACTGAATCTAAAGGTGAAGGGCTGTCAGGGCTTGCCCTGCCCTGCAACCGTCAACACACATGAGACTTTTCTTCAACTTGCGCTTGAAAGAGTTGAGTTTGGGCTTCGCCTTGACTACTGTAGCTGCAGTTTCCTAAGAACCTTTGATCTCATGAAGGGCTTTTGCTGCTTGCACTGAGCTGCGCTGCACATCATAAATCATAATTAGCCAAGCAAATTCATGTGCTTATCAGACCATCATTCTCATGCATCTGTACATTTGTGTGTACACTGGCTCATATACGTGAAATGTGAGCTTCAACTGGAGATGAAGCCTTGGTGCAACAGTGCATGAGTATCTCTGTGAAGCTAAGTGCCACTATTCTTGTGCTTTATCAAATCAGAAAGTCCGTCCACTCTGCAATCAGCCTGTGGGGTGCTTCTTGATGTTTCACAGAGTCTGAACAAAACACACAGAGACAACTAAACAGGGGATAGCTTGCCTACGGCAAAGCACAGCGGCTGCGCATCAACAGCAACAATGTGTTAAGCAATTTCAGGTCGTCAGGGATCCATAGCAGCCCGCCCTTGGGCCTTGGGCATCTTCTTATTGAGATCAGCCGCAATGTCTTTGCTGCTGTACATGTGCGGTGCTATCTCAAGCAGCCAGTCTGGCCTGATTTCTGTCACTGTCCGGGCATACTCTTTGCTGGTGAGCACCAGCTCATGGTAGACAATCCATCGTGGAGGGTTCTGCAGTATGCCAACACATGCAACTCAGATTTGCAGGTAGTACCATACAGTTACAAACATGCGCAAGGGAGCTGACCAGCTTTGCCAACATGCCCCCAGTAAGCGCTTGTAGACTATGCAACTACAGGGACTGGCATAGCAGTGACTAGTGACGAGCTTTGCAGGCTCATTTCATGCTTCAGAAACCCTTGTGTGGGAACAGGCTGCTGTTGAAACATTTAACGCTGATGAGCCAATCTGTGAGGCATACATCCTGCGTGTCCAGCCTCAGATGAGAGCAAAGAGGCATGTTGTGTGCGGATTTGAACTGACTTCAATCCCTTCTGTGTGTCAGGGATGTACAGTCTGCATTGTCAAAGGCAAAGAAGGGCGGCAGACAACTAATGCATGAACAGGGGGCGGATGTTACCTCCATCTTGGTCAGGCCAGAGGAGGGATGAAGATGAATGGTCTGGGGGTTCTTGACGGTACGGTAAGAGCCATCCTTCCTGAGACGCGCTGTGTTGTAAAAGAAACCGGCAGCAATGGCTTTCTTGATGGCATCATGGTCGCCTAGGTTGCTGGTCAGCTCGATCTCTGTTCTGTCCATAAGACCCAAGAGCTGCTCTCTGATGTCTCTCACCCTCTTCATCACTTTCACCTGTGCAGAATGACTGCTCTGAAAACTGTGCTGTGATTATGCACATTGAGTGCTTTGTGTTTGCTAGTGGCTGTGAGATCTCACCCGCAGCATGGTTGTGGTTGTGCATGTCTGGTGCAGTTGGTGGTAACATTTGTGGTGCATTTGGCGGTAACATTTGTGGTGCATTGGGTGGTACAGCTTGTGATACAGCTGCATTGAACTGTGTCGCTCAGCTCAATGTAGCCGCTGGGAGTTGTTTGGAGAACATTGACACCAAGCAGTACACTAGGACCAGAATTGATTAGGGATGTGTAAGATAGCTGACCATATAGGCAGTGCTGATATTGTAGTGCAGACTGTTACATTGTACGTAGAGAGAAAAGAAAAGAAAAGACTGCACCTTTTGGCGTCACTTGGATGAGAAACCAAGTATTGTATCAGGCTGCCCATACGTTGTATGTACTCATAGAACCACTATCAATGGACTTGGGCCATAGCTTGTGTCACAAGTTCTTGACCTTTACAGGTTGTTTGCCACTGTGTTTTCTTTGCTTGTTTGTGCGAAGCAAAAAGAGGGCTTCTCTCTCAGCACATGTCAAGAAGCTGAGAGACAACAAAAACAGTGCCCTTATACCTGAACATGATTCTCTTAGCATATGCTGACTGACAGCAAGAACCTCAAAACAGTGCAGTCATACCTGAACATAGTTCTCATAGCACCACTGCGCAGAGAAGGCAGTTTCAGCCCAGGAGTTGTACACCGTGAGCAGTGCAATATGGTCTCCCACGTTCCCCCTGTGGAAGTTCTGATGGGCATTGTCAGCAAAGACGGCCTTGTCCTTGGGGCGGTAGAAGATGCCACTGCCAGCACTCACCATGGCTGCTATGGTCACTATCTCCTCAGAGCACTGCACAGCAAAGACCCATGTTGGCAGTGAATGCAGCAGTTGTGTGTCAGAAACAGCCTGTGTGGATGATGTTATGTGTCATTGACGCTGTGTGTCTGCGCAGCAAAGGCGTGTGTTGGCAGTGGAGTCAACAGTTGTGTGTCAGCAGCGGCCTGTGTCAATGGTTTGATGTGTGTCATTGCTGCTGTATGTCAGTGATAGCATCACAGTATCAGAACATGTGCAGGTGCATGTGCAGCTGTTGCCACCAGTATTGAGTGTGGCAGCTCCCTACATACACTGACAAGACAGAAAAATGCTGAACATCAAACAAGACCTTGGTGGGAATGACAGGCAGCAAACCCAAACAGCATACAAGGGTTGTGCACAATACAGCCAAGATGTGACTTCCATAGTATCCAACATGCTGCTTGTCTGTCATCCCCAAAGCACACAGCATCTGCTGAGAGACTTAGCAGCTCAGACCATGTCTCGAGTCGGTAAGTGGAAAAGAGTAGAAAAGCAACAGACAAGCAAATTTACACTGTTCAGCAGTACTCACAGGGGCCTCCTGAGGCAGCAGCCTGGAGCTACAACAACTGAGCCAACAAGCTCACCTGATACTTCTCAGAGGCACAGATCATCTTGGCCAGCATAGGGTCCAGTGGGTACTCAGCCATCCTCCTGCCCAATTTAGTCAATTCGCCTTTGTCATTTAGGGCTCCTAAGGCATACAACTGCTCCAGAGCCCGCATGAGGGTCTCGCTGGGAGGTGGGTCCATGAAGTCAAAGTTCATGAGATCATTGATGCCCAGAGACTTCAGCATGAGGACCACATTGCCTGCATTGGTCAGCCACTGGGCAGTCAGAGGCAAGCCTTAATGATAGATGACTGTAGTGATGACTTTCCAGCTCATGATGAGCTAGGCACGTGCAGGACAAGTCTTGTCTCCCCAGAGAGTGCAGTAATTACTTATAAGAGAGAAGCCTTGAACATGCAAGCTGCATTCGATATGCATCAGTTACTCACAGCCAAGTGCGAAGGTGCATTCTTCACATAGGCAGATGGTGACCAGACAATATAACATGCCATGCATAGACTGGATGATTTTGTGCAGCACCACGCAGCAGTGCTGACAGCACTGAACAAGCAGCAATAGCACAAAGTGTTGCCATGTTTACATAGAACGTGAAGCCATTGTCTGTGTACCAGGAAGAAGAACGAGCCACAGCTCAGCTTCGCTGACCAGCATACACAGCTTGACTGCAAACACAGTGGTTGGAAAGACTCAAAACAGGACATAGCGCAGCTGTACTGACCCAGGTTGGTCCTCTGGATCTCAGGCACTGTGGTCTCTGACATCTGGTTCCTGTAAGCATCCATGGTGAATAGGCGGAAGGATTTGCCGGCAGAGGTTCTGCCAGCTCGGCCTGATCTCTGATTGGCAGCAGCCTGGCTGATGGGGGTGACAATGAGGGACTCCATGCCGCTCCTGGGGTTGTAGCTGTTCTGCTTCACAAACCCGGGATCGATTACAAACTGCAGCAAACAGAGGATGTCAAAGCTCTGCAAAAAGAAGGGATGGACGCAGAGGACAGGGCAAGGCAGGACAGGGGAGCAAAGGAGGGGGGAGGGGGAGGGAGAGGTGAGATACGGGGAGGTTAGAGGAGGGAAGGTTATAATTGAAAGGTCGCTGTCAAAGACATATCAGCACTTTTTTGGTCAGTCTCAACTTGGTACCTTTTTGTCAAGGATGTCTCAGCAAACCTTCAGGTGGGTCTCACCTTGATGCCATCAATTGTCAAGAATGTCTCAGCAAAGTTCATCCAGCCTCACCTTGATGTCATTGACCGTTAAAAATGTCTCTGCAGTGTTTGGGTGAGCCTCACCTTGATCCCATCGATTGTCAAGGACGTCTCAGCGATGTTGGTGGCCAGCACGATCTTGCGGGCGCCTGGAGGGGTGGGCTCAAAGATCTTGGTCTGCATGTCTGAGGGCAGGTTGGCATAGACAGGGGTGATCATAAGCTCCCCAATCTTGCTGCCCAGCCCCTTGGTCTTCAGCTTCAGCAGCTCCTCTGCTGCCTCAATCTCCTCCTGGCCGGTGAGGAATATGAGTACGTCCCCTGGTGGCTGAGTGGCGTGTATTTGGAGGGCTGTGATCACAGCTGCGTCTAAGTAGTTGGCCTGCAGAGTGTGTCAAGTTTTTGTCAGACACAGAAGGGCTCTTGCCTGGGTCATGACAGTTGCAAGGCACCAGGCCTGTGAGACAATCAGAAAAAGAAGAAATAAAGAAAAAGATTAAGCTTTTCAGCAATCATAACGGGAGCCTCCTAAGGCGGCAGCCCGGAGCTTGTGAGACAATAACTCAGACTGGCCTGTAGCCCACGATAAGCTGTGACACAAAAGGCTATGGCAAGGGCCATGCCAGTTGCAAGGCATCAAGCCTGTGAGACAACATTTGGAGCAACATGGAGCCAACTCAAAGGTGTGCCGTGCAGCCTGAATGACATGCAGTTCAGACGGTGTACATGACTGGGTTGAAAATATGCTGCCTCTTCACAAGCTCACAGAGCAGGTGGCTTTGGCATGCATGCATGGCAGTACAATGGAAAGCTCTGAAGGCAGACTTGCGCAGAGACAAGGCACACATTGCAGGCCCTTTGCCAGGTATCAGCTATACAGTGCGAAGCTCATGCAAGCTGCCTGGCAACAGCCATGCACAGAGCCTACTTGAAACAACAATGGGCAACAGTGACGTAAAGGTTGTATGACTGCCAGGCAGCAGCTATGCAGTGTTAAGCCTGCATAACAACAATAGCAATAATAATAAGTGTATGATCCAGCAAATGTTACATGTGTGTGGCATACGTCTTATTGTGCCAAGCTGACGTGCTCTGAATACTATGGTAGGGAGGTGAGATGTTTGGACATCATAATGTCTAGTACAGGTGTCTAGTGCAGATTTTCAAAGCCAACTTCCAGACCTTGAGCAAGCCTTCATGAGCAACAACACTGGTGGACAGCTGACCAGTGCGGAGTCTACAAAATTGGTGGACAGTGGACCAGCGCAGAGCAGAGTTTACCTCTGGAGCCTTGGTGTAGTTGATGTCAACAGGGTACCGCCGGCCAGGAACTCTGAAGATGGGAGCGTGGTCAAAGAACTCGCTGAAGTGCTTGGCATCCAAGGTTGCCGACGAGATGAGCAGCTTGAAGTCTGGCCGGAACCTGGCCAGATCCTTGACCAGCCCGAACAAGACATCTGTGTGGAGTGTCCTCTCATGCGCCTCATCGATCATCATCACACTGCAAAGCAGAGCACCTGTAAATGTTACTATAAGGTAAGAGCATGCATCCTGTATTGATGTTGATTGATGCTGGCATCTTGAAGCACCAGATGGGGATGTGCTCCCATGCACCGTGATGCCACAATGCACAATGTGTTTGTGCCTATGCTGCTGACGCCTGGAGAGATCTACTCAATGGCCACTTCAGTGGGGGTTACAAATTTTGCATGGCATTTGTCACCACTCTGCAAGGTAGCTATAGTTGTAAGTCTGGGCGTGTCATGCTTGGTATGACTCCATGCCTCGTTTGAATGAAGAGAGCAGACAATAAGGTACAGGCCCACTGTACAGTGAGAGACAGACATACTGAGAGACAGACTCTGTGACAGATAGTGTTGTCTGTACAATGAAATACAGCAAACAGTCCAGACTCAGCTCTTGTTTTGTGCATACCGGTCAACAAGTAAAGAAATCAAGGAGTAAAGCAATTCAATAGCACTCAGTGTCGTTTTGTTTCTTTTAGTCTGAAAGACGGTACCACAGCAACAATGCTTAATAACAGCAAGACAACACTTGTGCCACACACACACCCCTAGCTTTTGCTGTAACACGTGATCCCCATGATCATTGCTGCTGTTATGATTGCCCTCATCATCATTCACACCTGTATGTTGCCAAATCAGGCTCTGTGAGCAGCTCCCGCAGCAGCATGCCATCAGTCATGTACTTGATGACTGTGTCATCGCTGGTGTTATCCTCAAAGCGGATGCTGTAGCCCACTTCCCGGCCCAGCTTGTGGCCCATCTCTTCAGACACCCTTTTGGCCACGCTCATGGCTGCCACCCTCCTGGGCTGTGTGCACCCCACCCTGCCTATCTTGGTGTAGCCATCCTCATGCAGGTACTGTGGTATCTGTAGACATCACACACCCACATCAGTGGACAAAACAGGCCTTGCAGATCAAGCAGATGCACTCTTTTTGACATGGAAGGTATGCTGTCCATTCCACATTGGCTTTTGACAGCGGCAGCATGTAGCATAAAATGTGCTTGTAAGTCACTTGCTGTAAAGTGTGCCAATAGCACAATTGTTACATTAGACAAAAAAGCAATATTCATATAACAAAGCATTGTGGTCTAGCTTGGAAGTCCCTGGATTATTTTGCCTGAGCTGCTTTCAGCAACCAAAAAGCAAGTGCAATCTTCAGACAACACCCCATTGTGATCTAGCGTAACCCTACTTGGGTTTTTGTGCCTGAACTAAATTCTGTAACCACAATCATGACCTGGTACTGCGCAAAGGCATAGTGCAGCAATGTATAGCACACACCGTGCATAGATGTTGGCTCCTGTCATTTCTTGACTGTCAATATCACATGGCTTTGAATGCTTACAAAACAAAATTTTGAAACAAAAAACGATGAAACATTTTTTGTTAAAATCTGACAAAAGAAATGGATGCAAATACAGTCTTGCAACAACAGTCTTGCAACATCACACCAGTGTGGTGCAGCTAGTCTTCACCTGAGTGGTTTTGCCTGAGCCAGTTTCTGCAACTACGATGATGACCTGGTGCTGAGCGATGGCACACCGCAACAATTTACACCACACTGATGACGTATCTGAGTAATCACATCAGTGTGGTGTAGCTTGGCCCCACCTGAGTTGTTTTGCCTGAGCCGGTTTCTGCCACCATAATGATGACCTGGTACTGAGCAATGGCATACTGCAACAATGTACACCCCACTGACAAATGTCTGAGTAATGAAACCAGTGTGGTGTAGCTTGACCCCCACCTGTGTGGTTTTGCCTGAGCCGGTTTCTGCCACCACAATGATGACCTGGTACTAAGCAACGGCATATTGCAGCATTGGACAGCACATACCAGTGTGATGTAGCTTGACCCACCTGAGTGGTCTTGCCTGAGCCGGTTTCTGCCACCACGATGATGACCTGGTACTGGGCGATGGCCTCCATGAGCTCAGTGCGGAACTTGTACATGGGCAGGTTGCGACGTTCAGCTTGTATGCGCTCGTGTGCCGCCATCTTGGCCAGTGCCTCCGCGTCCCGTATCCTCTGTGCTGCCTCTTCAGGTGTCACTGTTTCCAGATCCTGCATGCAAAGTGGAAAGCACTGAGTACATGCCCTTATACATGCAGGTGAGTATGTAGTAAGATCTAAGCAAGTGCTGCTGCGTCCCGTATCCTCTGCGCTGCCTCTTCAGGAGTCACTGTTTCCAGATCCTGCGTGCAAAGTGCAAAAAGCACTGAGTACATGCCTTTGAGACAACCTGGCAACAGTCACACAGCAGATGACTGTGCGATATGATCTATGCAAGCGCTGCTGCATGCCGTATGCTGCCTCCTCAGGAGCTACTGTTTCCAGATCCTGCGTGCAACACGCTCACGGCACTGAGTGAATGCCTTGAAAAAAACAGGCTGACACAGTCTCACAGCAATTGATTTTGTGAAGTGATCTATGCATGTGATGTTGCATCCTGTACGCTCTGTGCTGCCTCTGCAACAGTCACTGTTTCCAATTCCTGCATACAAAATGCAAACCGCGCTGAGTATGTGCAATTGTAACTTCCTCAGAAGTCAGTGTTTCTGAATCCTATGTGCAAACAGCACTGATGATGTGCACTTGTGACTAGCTAAAGCAGTCATTTTGCAAACGCCAAAGGGATGTTGTCCTAGCCAGAGCTTTGGGCTCTTGTGCGTTTTGTGCAGCTTCCACAGGAGTTACTCCTCAGGAGTTGATGTTTCAAAACACTGCGTGTAGAGTGCAAGTATCCTGAGTACATCCTCGACCCAAGAACTGCAAGGGTTTGCAATTTTGGGTGCACTTTGGCCTGAGCTGGAGCTCACCATTTCCCCTCTGGCAGCAGCATCTGTGATGAAGTCGATCTGGTTCTCAAAGACATACTCGTACTGCTCTGCAACAGGCTTGCGGTCCTTGGTGCCAGCCTTGACCAAGGCCCGCCGTATCTGGTCTCCCTCCCAGTTCTCCTGCTCCTTCCAGGGCGCTGAGTCATCCTCCTCAGGCTCTCTGCACACAGTGTACACTCATGGCGTCAGCCCCTATTGAAACAACAATGATAATAAAAAAATCGCTTTCCAGCTCATGATGAGTTGGGTTCGTGCGGGACAAGCCTTGTCTCTCCAAAGCAGTCTGTCTTGCGCATCTCTATCAGGTCTACCAGTTCAGAACTGGTGAAGGTAGCGTCAGCCCCTGAGGTGTGTCATGGTCAAAACAAGACTGATTGTGCTCCCATTATGAGCACTCTAAAGGTTAAAGTTGTGCTGTCTTTCTTTCATGGTCGAAACCAGACTGGATGATTGCTCTTTGTATCTGATCCCAGTTCTCCCAACTCTCCTATGGTGCTGAGTCATGCTTCTAAGGCACATAGTCTGCAATAGTACAACAGTGCTGCAAAAGGTCCAAATGCTGTGACCTGATATGGCTGTGCGCTGCGCAACCAAAAACAAAGTGCTGCTTGTCCTCCACACAATCCAATGACTTACACACATTTTCTTACAGAAAGTCTGGTACATACACACGCACATGCACATTAACATGCGTATACACACACACCTGTAGCGCTCTGTGAGGACCTTGTATCTCTCAGTAGGAGCAGCCCCATCTCGGTCATATGCAGTGGGCATGTGGTAGCCATCATCCCGGTTCAGCTCCTCCTGGGCCTGCTTCCTCTGCATTGCCAGCGATAGCAGCTCCCTCTTGTGAGCAATGTCGGCCGTCTCCCTTTTGGACAGCTTCTCGCCAGCAAAGAGCATCTCAGCATCCTGCAAGTCTGCTTCCAGCTCTGTAATCTTCTTTTCTTCTCGCTTTTCGAGATACGCCTGTCGGGAGTACTCCCTGCAGCGGTAGACAAGTTCCTCAGCAAGGCAGCACTCTTGCGGTTTTGTTGTGTTTTGAGGTAGGTATGCCTGCCCTGAAGGCTTTTGACAGGTGCAAACAGCTGTTACACCATGTGGAAATCTCCTTGTCTTCTGGTCATGCCTGCTTACTCCAGTAGCTAACACCCACCTCAGCAGCTGCTACATGTGCCAGAGTGCTGATGACTTGTGTATCTGGATCGTTCTGGAGGGACTGACACAACAGCCTCACAAGGTCATGCACAATCTGCAGCAGTGATGAGCTCTGGCAACACAGCAGACAGGGCTATGGCTGCTTGTACACGCCTGATGGGTGCACATTGCTTTGCTGTCATGCAAGCACAAGCTGCAGGCTTAAGGCCAACTCAGAACCTGACTCAGGCGCTGAAAGTCTGGCTATGATACTGTGACCATGACTGTTGCCTCTTGTTGATGGTCACATGACATGCCTGATGCATCGTGGGTCTTTGGCATGGCGGTGATAGTGATGACACAACATTGCCGATAGTAACAACTTGGCAACACTTGCGGTCAGCATAAGCTAGATAGGTGCAGACTTGGTGCTTCAACTCCGGTGAGAAGGCATCTGCGTTTTGGGTATGCTCATCAGGTTTGGCGTGAACACAAAGACGGCTCCCACCGTCAGACAAAACAAAACAGGCTACGGCAGATGATGTGAGCTGGAATGGGCCTGATGCAGCATCACAGGCTGGTTGAGCTGAAGGGCTGACCTCAATCTTGGCAGTAACTCTTGCCTCTCTTCCTCATTTGCATACTTCCTCCTCTCTATGTCTGCCAGATCCTCCTTACTGAGCTTAGCCTCGGCCATCTTGCGCGTTTTGGCATCGTCTCTCTCCTTCAGCCGCTGCTCAAAGGCCTCACGCTCCACCCTGCATATGTTTAGGATTCTATACAATATTATAAGTTGTCATTTACGTATTGATGCTTGATCATGTGATACGTGAAGTGGTAATTGATGAGATTATACTGAGTACGATTGTGGAATCAATTACTGAACATATGCAAACTTTGTGGTTCACATGCAACCAGATGTGAAATGTGGTCCTGGTATTTGTAAATGTTGCAAGCTGAGATAAGCTATGTTGAATGGGGATATGATGGAAGGAACCCACCTGTGTATGTACATGCATACATAGACTTGTTGCAGCCAAGATCATGGGTTGCGTTGTGGAATGGACCTGAGCTGACGATTGGGCCTGCTGCTGTCAAACTTGAGGCCATGAGATTGTGAGAATGAGGAGTAGCAATGCAAGCTTGTACATGACAGCCATGCATGTGACTCAATCCATGGCAATTTAGAGCTGATGCACAGTATACCATGTGATCTAGAAGCAAGCAAGACCATTTGTGCTCTGGCAATGGCGTTCTTGATGTGAGCTGACCTGTCAGCTTCCATCTCAGCTTCCTTCCGTGCAGCTTCCACTGCTTCAGGATCTTCATCTTCTTCATCACTGGCTTGCTCCCAAGTCCTCTTCCGCCGTTTTGGGGCTGCCAAATTGATCCCATCCCCTTCTTGATCCTCAGCAGCTGCATCGCACACACAGAGGATTGCAGTGCTGCACCCTTGCCATGTCTGAAACACTGTCGGTTTGAAAACTGTCGTCCCACTCAGAACTGCAAAGCCTCAGCAAATGCAGCACACGACATTTGCCGGAATGATCAGCCACAGATGTGAGTTACAGTGCTTTCCTGACAAATTAACTATACATGCCTTGAATGTACACACACCTGTTTCATAACACTCAGTACGTGATCAAACCTAGTGAGTTCACGAACATGAGGCACATGATTATTTGGGCCAGCATTTTCAACTTTATAAACAACAACTTGTTGAAACCTGCAATGCACACCTGCTTTGTCCTTCCTCAGCTTTTTCTCTCGCTTTTTGGGCAAAGGTGCTGTTGTTGGGGCAGGCATTTCAGGTGCTGCCCCATCTTCTTCATCATCATCATCTATCAGCAGCGAGTACTGAGCACTCTGACGTAGCAGTGCATGTGCTGCAGCATCTTGAGCACGCTGAGTAGGAGCTGCTGCTGGAGCCCTGCCATTGCTGCCAGATTTGCCGGGCAGCCTGTCTAACAGCTCCTGAGCAAACTGGCGGGTGCTGCTGTTTGCTGGAAGACCACCCTGCAAGTGGCAAAGCAGTACAGTCAGTAGACTAGAGCAGCAGACCATTGCTGTCATTGATGCAGGGTAACACAGGTGCTCAGGCTGCATGCTTACAGGCAGACTCAAGAAGCCATGAGGCATGCTGCATGAATGAGGAGAGGTGTAGAGTTGCAGCAGGCCGGTCAAGATGCACATGGCGCTGACAGCGTCTGCTAGTTGATTACGCACCTGTGCTTGGAGGTCACTGACAAGTGAGTTGACATTGGGTGCCTTGCGAGCCAAAGCAGATATGTATGACGTGACAGCGTCAGCAGAATAGCCTGCAGAACTAACATCTTAGGACTGTGTTGACTAGATTGTGCGTGAAAATATGTACAGCAGCAGCTTCAGATGCAATATGTCGGATCTGACCCCACTGTGCCTGGCAGAGTTAGGCATGCAGTGTCACAGCTATAAACCGAAGACTGTCTGCCAGCAAGTCGCCGCACCTAACAATATGTAGAGCTGATCTGATATCCATTCCTGCACGTTTCTGTCCCCCATTCCCAGCAGCCAGGCTGCTGCGCGATGTCGTAAATAAAGATCAGAGATGAAAGTTGACGGTAGTCGCGACAGCAGCACAGGCAGCCGGCATGACGCCCTTCTGCACACGCAGGAACAAGAGAGATACGTATGACCTGAGCAAGGCAGGTCAGCGTGCGCAAGAAGCTGATGGCATTGCACTGAAGTGCTGAAACCAAAGCATCAAGAAGAAGAAGCTGGTCAAGGGGTTAAGCCTAAGGTGCCCTCTTTACTGCTGCGCTTCAGGCCTCACCCGGGGAATTTAGTCGACGTGAGCCTTCGTCTGCAGTCTTGCTCGCTTGCAGCCTTAACTTGTGCATTGATCTACAAGCTGAAACAGGGATTGAAGCTTTCTGTCTACCTTTTGCATCTACCTGTAAGTCTCGAAGCGGAGTGCATATGTTCCTGACACAGGTCGAGAGGTCTAGCTGATGTCCACTGCTGAGGGAAAAGCAGCCAAAGGCAAGTTCATTACGCGTTGTCCCGCTGGATGCTTGCCTGCTTGCCAGCAGCGACCCCCCGTTTGTCACTTGTGTTCGTGCCGGCAATTCCGAATCTGCTTGCAGTCATTGTGCATCTAAAACCGACCGGTGGCGCTCCGGTACTAAAGGTCTTGAAGTTCAAGGTAAGGAACTCTGCTGACGTTCACCCACGAGAAAGGCCTTCATCCCGTATGACAAGTTTAACCGGTTGCAGGTTTCAGGAGACAGGAAGTTGGCAACTGTAGCTGACTCCCTACGCAAGCAACTTGAGCGAGACTCTGTGGTAAGCTGCCCGGCCGAGGCCGCACTTTTCTTGTGACTCGAACTGATCCGACTGCACTTCCGCTGTAGTTTCTTTACCTCAAAGAAGCATTCTGCCCATCTCTTGAGGAAAAGCTCTCGGTTCTGGCAGAGGTGAGTGCTCCAGCAAGCTATTTTTTTTAGTCCAGCCTGTGCATTTCAGGGACGTCAGGCTTTCAGCAAAGCTCTGACTGCTGCAGGCATACGCAGTTGACGGCCAGCTGAACATCAACTACGCTGTCACTCCTGCCTGGGGCTAATTTGCCTCAGCCTTATTCTCACATCAATCAGCATTGCAATCTGCCAACTTACTGAAGAAACATAGTCATGCGCCGACACGATTCATCATCAGGAGAGATGGAAGAAGCTGCTGACAACACACCTGCGGTTGACAGTGCAAGTGAGGCAACTCCCATGGAAGTCACAGCTCCCAAATCAAAGCATGTCAGAATACCTCCACCTAATGTAGCCACAAATGGTATCAAGAGCAATTCAACATCACCCCAAAAGCCTGCTGGCAGGCAAAGCAGACCTCAGAGTGCTAATCGAGGCCCAGGTGCACCTGTGCGATACTTTGTCATCAAAAGCATCAACAGAGAAAACGTGGAGCGCAGCATTGATCAGGGTGTATGGTCTACACAGGTAGGCTTCCTTACCTATGCCTGCAGCTCAAGCATACCTCAGCTTTGTGGCTCTGCAGTCTGTGGATCTCATTGGTGTTGCTGATGCGTTTGTCCCAACTATTACTGCTGCTCTGCAGAGACACAACGAGCAAAAGCTGCGTGAAGCTTTTGAACGGTCAAAGGATGTGTTTTTGATCTTCTCTGTCAACATGAGTGGCCATTTCCAGGGCTATGCTCGCATGATATCTGTTGGCAATCAGAATCAGGTGTGCTTCTCATTCAACCAAAAGCTGCCCAGTAGACTGCCACATGCAGGCAAACTTGGCAGGCAAGTTTGGCCTCAGCTGATTTTTTGCTTGCTCAAATGTAGCTTTATGTTTTGCTGACACACATGCATACTTCCTGTTGCATTCTCACCCCAGATTGCTCAGCAGGGATGTCATCTCATCTCATCTGTTTGTCACTGGTATGCAAGCTTGTGCTGCTTCAGCATCTCCCACTTGTTGTCACTCTTTTATGGCAACGTGGCAGGCATGCTCATGTCATCAGTCAGTTTATGTACACGTGTTGCGTACTGTCTGCTCTTGCATGATGTCAGCTGCACCTCGTGCGCTTGACTCTGGGTGCACACTTCATGATTACTTTTGTCGTTCCAAATTGACACCATGCCTGGTTTCAGTATCTGAGTGTGTTGTGCAGCTCGTGTTCGCATCCAAGGACCCTCGGCAGGTGGAATGAATGGTCAACAAGGCATGATGGGCAGAGGGGGTGGTAGAGGCAACCCTGGCAGAGGCAGGAGTGGTCCAGACATGATGAATGGCAATCCTATGAGCATGCCAGGCCCATTTTATGGAGGTGATATGGGTGGGATGCCAATGAATGGTCTAGGACATATGGGTCCCATGGGTCCCGGCCCAATGATGGGAATGGGAATGGATCCAATGAACTTCGGCAGAATGGGCGGCTTTGAAGGGGATTTTGGCATGCCCAACATTGCAAGTATGGGCATGGGCATGGGCCCTATGGCAAACCCTATGATGATGGGCATGGGTATGGGTATGGGTATGGGTGACATGGGGGCTGCATTCCCAATGGCAATGCCCCCTCGCCCTCCCCCACCCCGCCGTTTGCCAGCTGATGAGCCTGTCACCAGACCTGGCCCTACAACTAGGCCTTACAGTAGCAACAGACAGTATGATGATGACCGTATAGATGAGTACAGGGATCCTCCTGCTCGATCAGGCTACAGCAGGTATCGCAACACTTCATGGCCTCAGCCTGAACACAACACACTGGACTCCATTCTGCCAGACTCACCAGTCTTCTATGCCACAAGCTGAAATGGCAGCAATCAATCAGCACTCAGTGCACAGCCCCACCCCGTAAAGGCCTCTGCCATTAGCTGCGTCAGCAGGAGACCAGCAGCAAATTTGGCAAACTCCCTTTGGAGGCTTTGGTCTGTGTCAGTGAATGACATGGTCTGGAGAAGTTCTCTTGCATGGACATAAGACAGCCTAAACATGCATGCACGTTGTGATCATCAACTGGTCTGAAATATGCAGTCATGCAGGACAGCTCCTCTCATCTCATCTTTGCATAAGGTCTGGAGTAGGACTGCAGATCTTGCCTGTTGAGACAGTTTTCAGCATATCAGGACTGCGCCCATCTATCACAGCCCATTTTGTTTTTGTTTACTTCTGAATTTGGCAATCATGATTTCATAGAGATGTGGCATGCTTGAGCCACATGCCTTGACAGCATTGTCACCCCCAGACTATAATCAGAAGGAGAGTTGTTTGTCTTACTCAGTGCGCATATCAGTTGTGTATGCCCAGATCAGATTGAGCAGCCTGAGACTGACCAGCAGTTATGCGGTATTATTGTTTTGATGCTATTACATACGGCGTTATATGCGGTATTACATGCAGAATAACTGTTCTGGTGGTCCTACAAGTTCCAGCAAAGCTATAGTCATGGTTCAGCAGCAAAATGGCCGCTTTAGCCATGCCACAAGGATCTGGACCAATAGTTGCTGTTTGACACTCTTGTTGCTTGTTGAACGATGCTTGAGTGATTGGTTGAACAGGGATCGTCAGCGTGATGGCCCTTCTGGTGGCGACCATGGCCGCTCCAACAGAAGCTCTCTTGTCGGGTATGACAGCCGTGACAGGAGAAGGTAACAGCCCTCACACTACTGTATGGATTTGCAGTTTTAGGCCATGTCACTGTATGTTTGATTTGGGCTTGCATGCCTTGCATGCAGTAATTTTTGTTGGTTCAGAAACATTGCATGGTTCTTCTGTGCAGTTTCAAGTCTGTATTACTGGCAGCTGTCAATATTACGTTATGGGATCATGACTATGCCTCAGCGTGCAGCTGGCTTATGACTTACAGACAAACTGTGGCCTATCTACTGCTGTAACACACCTGCTGCTCAAACACTGAGCTGCATGAGTGTCCGTGCTGATTTGTGCAGCATTAGGCTCTGCGCTGAGCTGTGCGGCTGGTATATTTCCCATTTTCCCTCTTTCTTGTACATTTCTTTGCTGACTTATTTGTTGCCTGCGGCTGCTGCTGCTTCTGCTGCTGCTTCTGCCACAAGGCAGCTTTACTGCCTATTAGATTCTTTCATAGTCACTTTTTTTTCCCTTTGCCCTGTTCTGTGTGTTATTTTGCTTAATAGGTGGCATAGGTGTGTGCATGTTGCAGGGGCCGCGAGCGCAGTGGCAGCCCTCACAGGAGGGCCCGGCCCACCAGCAGACGCCGCACCCGCTCCCGCTCTCGCAGCCGCAGCAAGGAGAGGCACCGCAGCCAACGCCCCCCTGCCTTCCTAGACATGGAGTATGGGGAGTACCGCAAGAACTTCAATGAGGTATGCTGCTGTTGTTTCAGTTGCTGCCGTTCATAATGATAGTGGCAAAATCCTACACTAAAACGGTCATCGTGATGTTGGCGAGCGTGCTGTTCAAAATGAGCTCAGCCATTGAATCCTAATGTTTGTGCTTCACAGCCCCTGAAGACAGTGTTTTTGGTAGTCTGTTGCTTGTCTTCTATCCTCTTATCAGCCTGCCAAGCACACTCGCGCTCTGCAGCACTTATTACCGGAGTCGTGCTGCTATCTCTGTCAGTGCCATTGCACAGCTTGCATCTGCTTTTCCTAGCATCATGTGGGTCTGAACCCTATCTGTGAGATTGCAATCTGACAGCTGACATGATCTGCAGGTCAAAGAGTCACGTACCCGAAGCAGAAGAGGCAGGGAGAGTGGGTCAGACAGGGGTGCAGGCCCCAGTGCTGTCACAAGCTCCAGTGGAGGCTGGCCCATGATGAATCCCAACATGATGGCCATGAATCCTATGATGGGGTGAGCATCAATCAACCTGTTTTCTCTATCAGTGTCAAAGGTCTTGGTGTCAACATGATGGCATGACTCCTATCTTGGGGTGAGCATTGTTTGATCTATTCTCTCAAGAGTCTAAGAACAGCTTCTGAAAGTTGCACTGGCGAGCGATCTGATTGCATTGTGCTTGCATCCCAATTTGTGTTTAGCTGTCAGCATCACATTGCTTGTAGGCCTATTGTGCATAAGCTGAGCCATATGATCCATCATTGACGGGTCCTTGACCAGGTCTTCAGCTGCTGACTGGCGTCCAGACATGTGTACTGAAATTGTGTTGTCTTGTATGTTCGAAACCCTCATACACAGGAGTTGTCCTGAATGTGTCTACGCCATCTTTGCATTGACATTGTCCATGCGTTGGCAAACCCAACAGGCAGGATGTCTATTTGCTGATGTGTTGTGCAGGATGGTTGATGAAGATACTGTTGTTGCTATGTATGGGCAACAGTATAGGCAAATGGGGCAACCATTTGATGCTGAGAGATGCCGAAGCTGGTTCCGAAGTATGAAGGAGAAGATGAATCCTATGAATATGGGGATGGGCATGGGCCATATGATGGGAATGCGTGGCATGTGATTGTGTGCCACTCTTGTTTTCATAGATCAAACAGATCTGTCTAGATCCCGTGGTTTCCGCTGCAGCTTGTCATGTCGTTATCAGATGCAGGCTGTTATAAGTGCTGTTTCTGTAGAGATCTTATGCCTCACCAATTCCTTGTACCATGTCCTATTCATAAGCATATCTCGCTCACCATACAGCAAATTGTTGTGAAGTGCTCGACTTGTGTGTCTCACAATGCTAAAGTCAAGCGTGCGGCAGCATTGTACGACTCGATGCTGCATGTGGGGCACTTATGTAAATTTGACTGTTAAAATGGAAGTTGAGGGGGAAGTTCCTCTCTGCACGTAATTTGCGTAATTTTGCGCCAATGGTCTTCGCTGCCTAACTTGCCGCAAACAGGGTCCTGCCGAACTCACACGCTTGTCAACGAGCTTTCGCAGTGCTCAGGGCTGCTGTGCAGAGAGTGTGAATGCGAGCAACTGCACAAGTCTGACCCTGTCGGGGAGTATACTGCGCTCAGGCTGGTGGGTACCGCCGCAATATATCTCAAAGTCCAGCAGTGCGGTTTGTAGCCCATGTGCAAGTTGACGATGCGTTTTGTGACCGCAGAAAGCGTGATGGCCTCAGTGCCAGCCTCTTATCTTGGGGTGTGGAAACGATCCTTACTCACTACTGGCAGCGGTCACAGAGACACGACAACGCTGGTCCTTTGGCTGCAGACTCAGAATCTATTTGCTGATTTGCGTATACCTGTACCAGTGCCAGCCGAAGGCTGCAGAAGTCTGCAAGAGTGCAGTGAGCAGCAGCTGTTGCAGCTAGCACAGCAGCAAGGCTTTGCTGGTGTCACAGAAGTGTCTGATGATATATGCACCTGGCACAGAGAGCTAGACTATCAGCCCAAGAGTGGTCCACCTGACGTTGGTAGGATGGTGTTTGTCACAAGCGAGTTTGTGACTGAGGATGATCCCTCAGGCGAGAACAGGTATCATGAGGACTGGCATCGATTAGAGGGCTCCACAGGAAACATCTGGGGTCACAGACTTGAAGCTGTGGATCAGCCAAGCAGGAAAGGCTTCTTGCTGGGTGCCGGAGAGTACTTCCTGTTTGCAGCAGACAGGCAGGTGGACTTGCCTCCAAAGGATGATTTGCAACTTCACCTCAAGTCAGCCAAATCTGTTGAGCAGCAGCAGGCTTTATTGGGGCTGCAATTGTCTTTTGGTCGCATCAGAAAGCAAGGGCAGGATCCAGCATGGTGTATTGCACATTCAACAGTGCCTGGATGTGTTGGCAAAGCTCTACTGCCGTCAAGTATCACTGTGGAAGACCTTGACAGAAGCATTGCCTTGGAAATGGGAATCCTCTGTCCCCAAGGCGGCTGGAAGCTGTTACCTGCATGACTTCAAGTGGCAGGACAGTTGCATGCACGCACCGACATGTTTCCTTGACTGAAATTTGTGTGCCTTGGTGCAGCAACATGCATGCTAGCAACTGTCCACTCAAAATTTTCATGTCAAGGTATGTCTAAGTAACCAAGGTGTGTCTTAGTAACCAGATCAACTCGATGGCTTTGATAGTCCATGCAAAGGCTCACTGCCAGGAACGTTGTTTCAATCTGGAACAGACCTCTGTCCTGATGTTTGCCGATGGATGGTCAACAGAGTACTCTAGTTGAGAATGTAATGAGGTTGCCTGAGTTGGCAAAGTAGCACATGAATGTTTAATACTTCCTGGTCCCTCTTTCGATGACCCTTGCCAATGCTAACTTAAACAAGGACTTTACGTGCAAAGAGGTGGTATACAAATTGAACTCATCTAAGGACCACCGATTATGACGCAGCGGTCAGACTCCACACGATAGTCATTCAACCAGAAAGATACATTTGGAGAGTTCCTGGCAAGTCTGTACATCAAAGGGCGAAAGTTGCGCAGAATCGCATAGTCCACTGCATGGCAGATTGAGAACTGTGCTCTGCTCAATTGACTCAACTGCGTCAGCCCAGTCAGGTCTGAGCCAAAATCGAAATTGTGAAATTCAAAAGTGAAACTCGTCAAGCTACTCATCAAGCCCCAAGGAAAACGTAGGCTCATTCTGGACCCCTCAGCAAAAGCACGCACTTCAAAACTTTCAAGCATTTTGAGCTGAGTCAGGGATGTACTGAGCCACACATGCCTAGTCTGATCATTGTATATCAAGCAAAGACTTCTCAAGTTAGTAAGCGTACACACCCAATCTAACCTTGACATGCAGCAATTGCCAGTTTGAAGGCCCGCAAACAAAAACAGCAATTTGGTTAATTTGGACATTCCTCCTACTCCCAAGGGGACACGTGTTGGAGCGCTTACACAGGTCATGCAGCTCTCATACGGATCAGTAGCTTCTATGATACTGTTTCTGCATGACAAATGTTTCAAGGCTGTGCATGCACTCAGACCCAAAGTATGCATTCCTGATAGTCTACTGTCCAAAAGCTGCAATGTGTGCAAAGTGTAAACACAATTGCAGGCCCCTTGACCATCTAGCACAGCCGCAGTCAAGTGCAGGCTGCTCAGTTGATGTGTATACCCCAGATGATAGAAATGGCCTGTGGTGAGTTGCAGGTCCACAAGGAAGGGGAGGCTCTGAAGCGATGTGAGATCCACAGACTGCTGTGGTGTATGGAAATGACATTTCCTTACAGATCTGAAGGCTGAGAGTACTGACAAGTACTCTCAGCCTTCAGACAAGTATAGACCGTGGTGACCTCCGTCAGCTTTGGGTTGGGGCACAATAGAGCGGCAAGAGCAATGTCAGTGCCAGGACTGCCAGATAGAGATGTGAGCCTCTTCAAAGTGTTTCTTGTCTTCAGTGCATGCAGAAGCAGACTAGGAAGCGTGTCGTTGCAGATGTCTGCTGGCACTAGCAGCCAGTCTGACAGCTCCAAGTGTCGCTGGAAAATTCGGTGGAATGATCGACAGACCAGCTTCAGCTGGTGCATGCGTGCAAAAAGGACGCGAGCCTCCATCATTGGCTGAGATCCCCATGCTTCAGGCATTTTGTCCACTGTTTCGATCGCGTCTGCCTTCACTTTACTAAATATTTTGCCCCACAGATCGTCGTTTAGCCAGCATGCTGGAGAGTCTATCTGCATCACTGTTGTGCAGCAGTGAGATCACAATTCTCTAAGTTGAAATGTACAGATTTTGTGAGCAGGAGATTGACACAAGACGGTGTCCCTGGCCTCGGAGAGTATCGAAACTGTTCATCATGTGAGTTAGCTTTGACCTTTTCATTTTTCAATTCAAACGGCCTGGCAGCACGACAGTCACCCCAAAGGCCAAGATTGTTTACTGGTGGGATGAAATGCACGCAGCAATACGAAGACTCTTTTGCCGCACAGCTGCAACCTCTTCTGGTGTTAGATGATGACAACGCCTGCCGACTGTTAGCGATTGCCTGCAAGTAAGTGTCCTTAGCTTGCAATATGACTGGTGGTGAAAAAGGTCATGTTGCAGGCGTTGCATTCACGCAGAGGAAAGTGATAACATAAGATGCAGATAACGCTGTCGACTGCAGTCTACTACAGCTATCTTGGCACTGACTGCCTAGAGCTTGGCTTTGTTGTCTGTGATTCCCATGTGAGCTATAAGGTCACACACACGGTTGCTGTAGCCCCACTCGTTGTCGTACCAGGACACCAACTGCAGTAACAAAGCAGGTGAGAGACCAGTGTCAAGAGAGCAATTTGTGCCAGTCAAGCTGCCAAGATGCATCCCAATCTAAAGATGACCTTGTCACGGCTTGTTATCTCATGTAACTATCGCTGCCAGCAGCAGAACTGGGCATTGCATTGTGCAAAAGGTGTATTAACTTGTCAAGCAGTCTCACATGTCAGGCAAACACTGCTTATTACACTGCCAGCTTTTGACAGATGCACAGTGTATCCCTGGGCATCCCAGTATAATGCTTGGCGTCTCAAGGTGTAGTATGTCCTTTTCTATGCACAGTGTATCAATAGCTGACTGTGCCAGGCCATCAAGCAACCAATCACGTGCACAATTGTGACTTGCTCACCTTGACAAACTTGGAGTTGAGAGAAATTCCAGCGTGCACATCTACAATAGAGGACCTCTTGTCATGGATGAAGTCAGTGGACACCACCTGGTCCTCTGTCACACCCAGGATGCCCTGCACCACTCAAAGATGAGCTCATGTAGCCTTTTTCTCCTCATGCAGTCGCACCCAGACAGAAAGCTAAAAACCCATCGGATTATAAAAGGCTGCTTACCGTGATCACATGCCTCACAAGACAAATTAAACATCAGAGCAAGCAGGATCTTGAGGATGGACAGATCTCACACAAGCTGCAGCAAGGCAGCAGAGATCTGGACAAGGCAGCAGACAAGCAGAAATGTGCAGCCGATCTCATCTCTGCAGCTGGCGCAGCAAAGCACACTGCAGTCTTGGTGTATGTCGTGCAACCATATGCACAGCAGAAAACGGCTGTAGCCAGGTCTAATGAGCATGTTGAGTGTGCATGTCATGTAGCCAGATATGCAACTGCTTTGCATCATAGGAGCGACAATGAGGTGGAGGGGGGAAATAGG
>JAABUP010003285.1_pt1 | contig 28822 bp, 28 predicted proteins | sample 5559201 | NCBI WGS metagenome assembly JAABUP01 (sample SAMN10711887, study PRJNA513373) | rock metagenome | isolation source: Antarctica rocks | place: Antarctica | reverse complement strand
GGGGATCATCAGTATTGCTGTGCATTGTTGTGACTCAGACTGCAGGACTTGGCACCAACAGCTGAGAACCCTGAGTCAAATGGGATTATGTATCAAGTTGGAATATGAAGAACGTAGGAATTTGATCGAGTCAACATGTATAGTGAGCGACAGACACATATCCATTGTGTTTGACTGCGCACACAGCAACATTGTCTGCACCAACACTTAGCGCTGTCAAGGACAGTGACTTGCTACAGCCAAGAAACACAATAACCAGCTGCAGCAGGCTGGGCAGTCACAAATACACACTAGGCAGTCATCAGTGAAGCTATCGAACAAGACCCACTCAGTCCCTGCTACATCCCATGCACAATGTCTGACAGCAGCAGTTTTGAGGTGTGTGCTGGCCGATAGTGGAATGTCTTGCTGTGCAAAAAAGGATCTCATGGTGTCGGTGTCCGTGGAAAACAAGGAAGCATACTGCTTTCTAACTGCCTGGAGAGCTGGACACTCAAAAATCATGTGCAGTTCATCTGCAACAGCCACACCACCACAATGTGTGCAGACCTTACTGGCTCTGGCAACATGCTGGCCCCCAGCAAAACGTCCGAGAACAATTGGCAACTGATGAGAGCCAAGTGTAAACTGTAGAAACCGCTGCATACGCCTATAAGAAACAGGCAGCTGACAATACCGCCTATGCTGGCTAAGGTCTAAACCAATGGTGGTATGTGCACGCAACAACCCCAATAGAAGGGGCTGCTCTAGGACAATGCAGGGCATAGTCATGGGTGCCGCCCAAATGCTGACGCAGGGCCATGACAATTGTACCAACCTCCAGGACAGGGATATCGCCCCTGTCAAGAGGCATGGGCTGCCCAACAGAACCCTTTAAAGCTGCTGTCAGAATCAAACTTGGCTGTACTTGAGATTTATGGCAGTGACATTTGACATTGTCATGGCGTCGTTTCAACCTTTGTGAGCAAAATGCTGCAAACCAGTGTGGTTGTTGTAAGGAGCTATTACTATATATATGCCCATCTCTACCCAACAATGGTCAGGATGTCTTGAACTCTGGCACATTAAGGTCTGCTGTTGCAATGTTACTGTCCGGAACAATTTGATGTTTGTACACAAATGATGTGACTGGATAGTGCCAAGTGCTCACACTTTCAACAGGCGGCCCTAAAGTTCAAAACTAGAGTCTGACAGAAGATTGTTGCTATGAGCAACAACTGCTTAAGGCTGGGTCAATGCCGTTGCATCCCTATAATTTCACTTTCATACATGATGCACGATTCCATCATAATGATTGTGAACAGTAACCTCACATACTGTACATGAACTCCCATGATCTGTCAAGTTAGACAGCTTGTCTCCAACAATCTTCCAGCATGTGTGTGATGCAGTCCACGGCTACCTTCCATGCTTTGCAGCCGGATGCCTTGCTGGGCGTGTAGACCTGGCGCGGCTGCTTGCAATTGCTGACTGGCCAGGCATAGCCCTGCAGCCAATATCCACATGAGAAGAAGCTACCCTACTGCACACTGCTGTTCCATATACACAAATGCAGCGTGCATTGCAATGTTGTACACATACATGATTTGAGAAGATGTGGGTTGCAACTGCTCTGAGATGTCAGCGGATTGACATGCTCTGCCACACATGCAAACTCCATTTCCTTTAGCTGCAATACAGCAGAAAGTATGACTCACCCAGAGCGCAACTGCATGCGGAGCAAGTGCTTTTCCTGTGCAAGCTGGCTCCGAGTCTTGACAGCTAGAGGGACAGCAGGAGCCGCCTTACTTGCCCTGCCCCTGTTTGGCTTGCCTTTCGTATCAGCAGCACTAGGCATGTGTGAGCCCTTGGCGGGACTGCCATGGGCTGCAGCTTTTGCACCCCTGTTGCTGCCCTCCTGACCACTGCTATGGAAGCTGCCTGCTGCGCTGTCATTGGCAGCCTGCACTTCGCCTGTGTCGGACCTCAGACTTGCTCCAGAATAGGCTGTGCTTTGTACAGCAGACCCCAAGGCATTACTGCTGATGCTCGAGGGGTTGGCAGGGGATCCACAAGCTATCCTAACAGTATCCAAGTCTGTGCGGGCGTTCTCTGTCAAGCTTGGGGGGCTGACAGGGGAACCTAAAGCTGGACCCATGGTGACTGCAGCATCTGCTTGGTTGCTCCCGATGCTGACAGACGTGACAGGTTCCCTGACAGGTTCCTTGACGCCCATCCCCATCACTATCCCAGTTGCACCTGGGCTCATCTTTGGCACACCTGCCTCAGGCGGGCTGGTGGGAAAGCTCACACTGCATCTGGTCACAAAGCCTGGAAATGCCAACACATTGCTGCTGTGCCTGACTCTGCAGCTGCTATGTCTGCTGCTGCCAGCCAAGTCATCGCCCAAGATTGTCTGCCTGGCTGGATGGATGGGGGGAGGGGTGTTCTCCTGCCCCTGCAGTGCGCTAGCAGCAATGGTGGCCATTGACAGCCTCCTGTTGGCAGCAGTGCTGGGGCTTGACTTGGTAGCTGCAAGGGGCCTAGGTCTGTCCCCAATGCTGAACCAGTTGCCTGCTCTTGACTTGCTGTCATCCTGTTGGCAATGCAATACTTTGGTGAGTGCGAGGACATTGCTTGGGAGACTGCGGGCTGGCTTGTGCTGTAAACACACACACACACACACACACACACACGCACAGAGGCAAAAGTACTAGGGCGGCTGGTCAAATTGTGCATCTAGTGCATACAAGTAAATTTGACATGAGCGTGTATACAGATGGATGAATGAATGAATGAATGAATGAATGAATGAATGAATGCATGAATGAATGAATGCATGCATGAACGAATGTATGAATGGATGGATGGATGAATGAACGAACAAGTGCATTGTACTCATGATGAAAGCAAGCTTTTGTGTGTCCGCATGTGAACTGATGCGTAATGTTGTATGCCATTTTTTGAGGGTGGCAGTCACGGTCACAGCTCTGTGATGAGTTGCCGACCTGGGTTTTGTGCAGTTGGGTGCAGGGTCAGACTAACGAAGAGACATCAGGAAGGCCCAGGAGGCCAGCTAGCACTTGATACAGATCAGTGTCTACATACAAAAAGGACGTCCCAACAAGTCACCTGAAGTGGTTTTGGAGACCTGTTGGGGGTCAGATCAATGTTGTTGGTCATGTCCCCAAAAGGGCTGCGCCCTCCAGCCTTGCTGACAGACATGCTCGACTTCCTCTGCAGAGATGCGCTGTGGACACTCATGCCCTCAGGACTGTGCGCTGCTGCAGTCTTTGGTGACACAGGACTGGAAATGCCAGGCATGGCTGTGACAAGCTTCTTGGCCACGCAGTCCATCATAGCCTGCATTGATGTTTAAACGTGACAACACAGAAGGCAAAGAGCATCAAGCTTTTGCTGTTTTGGATTACTGTGTAGACTCATGCATAGCATATGCGCATGGGTCGTTGTGAAGGAGGCATGTACCATGCTCCAAGCAGAGCATGTGAACACACAACATGCCACAGTGGCTGTGAAAGCTAGGTATGATGTCATGGCAGCACACAACTGGCAACATGTCAGCAGCAGGCAAGGCAGCATGACACGAGCCCACCTGCTGCTTCTTGGTTTGCCTAACAGTAATCCTTGGCTGTGAGGCTGCAGAACTAGCAGCAGGGCTGGATGACAGAACACGGCAAGCAGGACTAGGGCTGTCTGCAGCAGGCCCAGGGCTGCGGCGCAACCTTGAAGATGTGCCACCTGTCAGCAGCAGCCCAGCAGAGGCGGCAGTCTGACCACATCCACTCAGCTTAGCTGCTGACAGCAGTTGAGAGCAAGCAGGTGTCCATGTCTGATCAGAAGAGTCAGTCAGAGCATCAGACTGTGCCAGGGGAGGTGAGGGGGTCAAGTCTGGGAGGACAAGCTCTAGAAGTTGCACCAAGTCACATGCCGCAGAATCTGACAGCAGCTGAGCTTGAGCAGGGGTGAAGGTGGGACCCGAGGAAGGAGAGTTGGCCTCAGTCTGTGGTGGAGAAGGCATGTGGGCCAGAGCAACAGAGGGCGGGGTCTTGAAGCCTGTCCACCCTCCTACAGATCTGAGTGCGCGCCTGGCATCAGGGCTGCCTGGCACAGCCCCTACTGAGCTGAGGCTGGAAGGGGCCCTCTGCGCAGGGCCACTTTGCAGTACTGACCCATCAGCAAGGGAGAGGCTTGAGAGGGCCCTCAGTGCAGGGGCATCTGTGGGCAGCGCTGAGCTGGCCCTGGGGAGAGCCGGGGCGCTTGGCCGCACAAGTGGGCTGCAATGACTCATGCCAGAAAAAGCCATGAGGGCAGTGGCGCTCCGCCCCACTGCTGGGCTGACAGGGGTCAAAGGGGAAAGAGTCCTCAGTGCACGCGCTGCAAGCGGCTCTGAGAGAAGAGCAATTTCAGAGGGAGATGAACTGCTGGCCGAAGCAAGTGGGGAATAGGGTGAGAATGCCACAAGAGGGGAAGCAGGCCTGGGGCTTGCATCAGACACCTGCACAGCAAAGTCCACTATGCAAAGGGCACGCTACAACACAGTGCAACTGATTTGGTGATGATTGGCATACTATACAGGACAGTTACTCATGAATGTTGGCGTAATAACACCATGCAATGCAGGTATACACCAGGCACAGGTAGCATGGCCAAGCATTGTTGCACAGCCAAGCACTGCTGCATCACACCTGCTGTGGCGTGCGACATTCTGCTGTGCATGTGCCCCCTCAGCTGGGTATGACAAACAATGCATCAGGCAAACAAAGTGTGACTGACCTTCTGTGTGAGGTCAACACTGATCTGCAAGAGCGTCGCCGCTGCCTCAGCCTGAGCAGTCTTAGTCTGCTGCTCAGCAAGCTTGTGAGTCAGCCTCAGCACCTCCTTTTGCAGCTGCCCCAGCTGTGAGCCAGTGCCCTGAAGCAAACATGTAGCCATGTCAAATGCGCTTTCACATGATAGCCCCACAAATGGTGTCATGTGCAGCACATACAATTGGCCAGGGATGATCAGTACTGCTGTGCATTTGTTGTGGCTCAGACTGCAGGTTGCGGCACTAGCAGCTGAGGACCCTAAGGTCAATACACATGTCAGACATACGTCAGCTGTATTTGACTGCAGGGACAGCAACATTGTCTGCACTGACAATATGCACTGTCAGGGACAGTGAACTGCTACAGCCATATGCACAAGTGAAGCAAACATCCTATACAATGACCAGCTGCAGCAGGCTGGGCAATTACATATATACGCAAAGCAGTAATTAGTAAATTTATTGGACAAGACCCACTCAGTCTCTGCATGTCTGACAGCAGCCTGCACAAGCTGAGTTTTGAGGTGTGTGCGGGCTGATGATGACATGAACAGGAACAGAAAGCGACATGCAAAGCCAATGGTAGTGCAGCAGACACCAACCTGGCGAGAGGAGGCCCGAGCAGCATTCAGCTGAGAGGCCAGGCTGCAGACTTGCGCCTGCAACTTCTCCTGGTTAGCGTGCTTGCGTGCCAGCTTTTCAACAAGGTCCTGTTCTTTGGCCTGGGCAGCAGCCAGGCTGGTTTCAGCGCCACTTGCTCTGCTGTTGGCCTGGTACACCTTGACCTGCAAAGCTGCAACCTCCTGCACCCAACAAGTTGCTGTTGAATCAGCTGTTGTTTCAGCAGCACACATACGTGGACACTTTCAGGTATCTCGACAATGGCCGACACAACAGAACGGTGACCCTAAACTCTGCACACTAGGTTGTGCATCTTCTTCCTGTCAGACCTGCAGCATGTAATGTTAGAGCTGAAATGAACTCTGTTTAACTAAGTTGAACAGTGATGCACTGATAACAAAGCAGCGTGTAACATGGGCTAAATACATTCAAGTGACCACAGAGATACTGCTGGACACAGACTGGACAAACTTCAAGTGATCTTGATGGGTTGAGGGGGAGGGTTGAGGGCAACAGGTGGACCTGCTTGAGCTCTGTCTGAAGTTCATGCTCTTCATGCAGGCTGTCCTGTATTGCAACTTCCAGCAGTTTGCTCACCGTTTGCAGCTGCTCCTCACGCTGGCTCAGCTTGTGTGCAGCCAGGCCCTCCCTTTGCTTGCTGCCCTCCAGCGCAGCTGTCAATGATGACACCTGCTGCTCCAGCTTTGCAGTCACTTGATGTACCTGTGCAGTGAATACGTTACAACCACTGTTTGAAGGCAGCATTTGCCTGGAAAGTGAAAACGGAGACATCAAATCGAATCACACTGCACCCACTTTACAAAACAGTCGTCCAGTTGCATTGACTGCAGTACATCCCAGTCTTGCTCTCTTGACCACACCCACATTGTACTTTCAGTGCTTGATGCTGCCAATGCATAGGGCAACAAGAGCCTGGCAGTGTGCTGAATGCAGAGCCTGTCATTTTTGCTACCCAAACGTCCTAAACAAATACCTGGTAGCATGCAACAGAGACATTGGTTCTGTCCATGATGAAGCCAGGACTGAGCAAACATAACCACCACTATCGAGTTGAGACAGGCAAGCAGCAGACCTGCTCGAGCTCTTCTTCAGCGTCCTCCAGCCTCTGGGCGCACTGCATGTGCTTGACTCTGCTCTGCACCACCTCCCCCCTCAGAGCTGCAGTCCTGTTGTGAAGCTCCAGCTGACACCACTGCAGCCTCTGGACCGCCTTACTCTCCTTGTGCTGGCTCTCCTCCAGTGCAGCAGCAAACTTCAATACGTCCTGCATCACCAGTTGTAGCTTCATTGCACTGTTGATGCCAAGATTACGCACGAGGTAGCTGCTGCCCTTCAGCAGCTCAGACAGGGCAACATTTGATCGTGTAGGACTGTGACCTTGTCTGCTAAAATGCAGTTCTATCAGGGCACTCTCATGTAAGTTCTGTTGTGTTTTCAAGAAACATTGTGAGACAACACAGTGGCCCTTCGGCTGTTTCCTGATGAACTATCTGTGACGCAACTGCGACATCTGCATAGCAACAAATGTGCCAACTGTTGACATACTAAACAGATGCAGCACTTCTTTTATGGGGCTTCTCAGCTGTAAAGCAAATTACTCATGTTCCAAAATCGCCTATGGACAGGCCACCTAAAAAGGCTTCATCTGTTCAAGTAAGAAGCATCCACCCACCAGATCGCCCTCAGTCCATTTTGATTGATGTTCCATCAGTGACTGCAAAAACTTGTTCCATCACTTGACCTTACAGAGAACCATGATGTGGGCAGGGGCCAAAGGCGCGACAAGGGCAAGCCTGGTCTAGGACACTAGGCAAAATTGGAACTCTGCATAAGGTAGAAATGGTGCTGAGGCCAGAGTCTGACAGATACGGCAAGACACGACAGGAAAGGCAGCTGTAAAGGTGAGACGGGCAATACCTGAGCTGCTTTTGTCTTGGCATCATCCAGTGTCTGGTCAAAAGCAGCGGACTGAGCACGCAAGGCTTGGACCTGTGCCTCCTTTGAGTCTCTCAGACTCCTGCGCACAGCATCCCCTTCCCTCTCTGCCTTCTCCAGATCCTGCAAACCAAAGAAACACTCATTCATCCATTTGTCAGTTGCTTCTGCTAAGATGTACTCTTACCAAGGAGGTGGGTACCTGCTGCCATGAGAGGCTCTTAGTGACGATACTCAGTCACGGCCAGTCACTACAACAATCCAGCTGCCAGAGAACACTACCATGCCAGATGAGCACTAGTACACATGTATGTGTTGACTGTGCTGACATACATGAACATGTTAATTTGCAATCAGACAGGTGAGGCAGTCTGGGGAATGCAGGTCAGTGGAGTTATGTTGGCAGACAAATTTACCCGCTGTAGGTAATAAATCTGCAAGCTGAGCTTTGAGTGTAGCTCGCAGAGCTCTCTGTCAGACGCCAGGGTGGCACTGTTGGAGTTTGCCTCTTGAAGAAGTGCAATCACATCTTCCAGCTCCTGCCACAATCAACTTGTGGGTCAGAATCAGTCCATCGTGTACTTGCACGCAAGTCCGCGTAAAATGCATGACATGCTAAGCAGGAGTCATTGCACCACAATGCTAAACACACGGATCAGCAGAACAGGTATGAAACCAGGCACTCTATCCGCAAAATTAATGTTGGAGCATCTTGCCCATTGCATGAACAGTGTGCAGTCATACATCAAGTCAGATGTGTCAGTTGTCCTGTTGCAGCTTGAGAGACACTCAGCAAAGGCTGCATCAGCTGCCTGGCTAAGTCTACGTTGCAGAACTACAAACAAATTATCAAAGACTGAACTCAGTCTGCATGCAAAGAGCCAGTTGGGGTCTAAGTTAGACCGTCTAACCTTCGGGTGCTCAATTTGTAGAAGCTGGCTTGACAGGGTTATGCAAAAGTTGCTGCACAGGAAGCATGTGCAGACATACAGCTCACCTCTTGAACTGAAGCCAGATGTGCTGCCATGGCCTGTGCATGCTCACAATTGTCCGCCAGCTCTTGCTTCAGAGTGACCACCTCAGCTGTTACCATCGCCGCTGATTGTGTCTCAGCCTCAGACTTGGTAAAGAGCTGAGCCTACTTTTGTTGCAAGCCTGCGACCTGCTGCTTAGCCTCATCTAAACGACGGTACATGCCTGACAGCTCCTGCAAGGCATCAAAGCTGCAACTCACACATGACACAAATTTGATACAAGTCTCTTGCAAGAAACAAGACAAGACTGCAGCTGGGCCCAAAAAGGAAGTATGTCTGAAAATGAAAGGTCAGATGAGCATGCGAGAGCTTTGCACTACTGCTAAAAATCCGTCATGCGGTACTGCCAAGCACATGATGTTTGAAGCAACCAGATTTGACATACCCCGCTTAGAAAAGGAACTCACGACAGCAATGAAACCAGAGAAGAGAGCTGACAAACTGTTGACAAAGTTTTTGTTGCGCAAGGGCTGTAAAGACTGACCTGAACCAGGCCGGATATCTCCAAATCAGCTGAGCTCTGAGCATTGGAGCTAGTGCTGCTTGAGGATGCAAGACCCTCTCTCAGCTTCAGCAAGTCTTTGTGCACTTGCCGTTTCTGTGTCTGCTGAGACTTGGCTGTCATTGACATCCCCTGGATTGTCTACGCGTCAAAACGACGTCAGCTATACACCTGCTCACTGAATCTACTCTGCAACTTCACACAGTAAAAGCTTTTGGCAAGTCATTTTACCTGTTTGTACCCCGCAATTATCTTCTCCTGATCTGCCTTGATGAACTGAATCTCCTGCAGCCATGTAGTCACACATCAAGGCAGACATGCCGCAACTCAGGTTTTAATTTTCTCGCCCGTGCGCCTATTGGCAAGACTCAGCAGAAGGGCCCACTAGGTACGTGGCTGAAGGGTGTGTTACCTTGGCAGAGGCTGAGTGTCCCTCGGGCACATTCATCAGGACCAGACCTGGCTCCAGAGAGTGAAAAGAGAGCAATTGCTCGCGGTGCCTAGCAAGCTTGCTGTCTCTAACTACATACTTGTTAGCCTCCAGCTCAGCCTCAGCCTGCGTTTACAAAAAAGCTTGCTGGTTTGACCACTCCTTACGTGCTCATACCGTGCAGCAGCAATGCTGGCTAGCAGCCAATCTACAACACCTGCTCTAGCTGCTCTTTGAGCCGTCTGACAACCCTGCTGGTGAGTCTGGGTGCAGTACCTCCAGTATGGCTTCCAGGAGTCTGCAGACATAGGACAAATTTCAGAGTTGCCGACACTGAAGCGCCAAGAAGTGAAGAGCTATTTGCAAGGTTGCCGCGTACACACCGTTTCTGCATCGCTGCAGCTTGAAGACGGCCTTCCGGCCAGTTCGGGTGATTCAGGGTATGTGCTCATGTTAGGTACACCTGTACCTGCTGCGCGTCGTATTGGGGCGCACTCACACTTGTGGCCTGAGGAAAAGCATGTTGACAGAGCTCTCGGCCAATGCGCTACCGGTGTGTATGAAGTGAAATAGCAGCTTGTGTGGTCAATGTTGTGAGCTTGGTCAACGGAAAGTCTGTCCCGCCTTCAAAACATGTGAATGACGTAAGTGTTCATCGAAGTTACATTTCCTGTCTTCAGGACTGATTAATAGACAATATGGAAGTGGGAAAACAACATACACTGGAGAGTTCAAGGCGTTTGTCAATAGAGTACCAAAGAAATTGCTGTGGTGATGCTGTAATGAAGGAGGGCGGTAGTGCCGCAACGCCACACGCTCTAGATCTATAGGCAACCCCTGGTTTGAGGCCCTAAGTAGTGTCAGCGTCGCCAATGTACAATGATGATGTCAACATTGTGTAGCTGTGATTTGGAACCTGTCTGTGGTGGGACCTACTGGAAGGTGTATGGACCATTGTTGTTGATTGGATGGGACGATGTTGTATTAATCTGAGGCTCCCCTTCAAGCTTTGAGATCAAGAATGTTTTTGCACAGTGCCCTGGTCATCTGCAAGGCCACAGCACTTTCTGGTGCACAGCAAGCAGTTGTGAGCGTACATGTGGAGGATGTGTGCACACATAGCATAGCTTAGCTGCCTACGACAGCTGACACATCCTGTACGCTGTGCACGTGCTCAAGCTGGCATCTAAACCACTCGGAGGCTTCTTGATGCATGCGTCAATGCTGTGCCTCTCAGATGTAGTTGCAAGGCTGGCTTGGCACCGAAATGAGTTGCAAACACACAGGCATATGTAGAGCAAGATCAGGCAGGGCACCCTGTTTGCGCTCCAGATCTAGCGAGGCAAGCTCAAACAATAGCTTGTGGGCCAGCTCTGGCTGATGTTGCAGTATTTGCTGCATTGCAGGTTGCTGGACCACTCCAACTCTGCATTCACACATGACTGTGTTGACGGCCTGGTGTTGGAGTGACCACTGACAATTGCATCGGCATAAAAGTTCAGCATCATACTCAAACACATTGCGGACAATATAGCTGTGCATGTGAACGCCATTCAACATGGTGCGTAAAAATCAGACAAGCCCCATTGTGTTGTTAACTGAATGATAGACAATGACTGGTGGAAACTGCAAAGTCTAAGCTTTTTTACCTGTTGTCCGGTTTCTTGATGAATGTCAAGCATGCATCCAGAAGGCTGGTGTCAGACACAGAGTGTGCAGTGACTGCATACGCTAGCACCGTCTCCACTGTCAGGCTGTACTTGATGTGGTCTACACAAAGCTGCCGCAGGCTGTGAACCTGAAGAAAACGTAAGTCATCATCACTTTCAGAGTCTGGCAAAAGCACCACAGCCTTGTTGCTGACATGTGCTGCCTATTTTGCTTTAGCTAGCAAACAGGACAGTCTCTTATGAATTCAACAGTCTCTGTTTGCCATCCTGCTTTGCTGGAGTACCTTGCTCAAGGATGCCTTGATTGCATGCCTAAATGCTGAATTGTCTGGGTCTCACAGATGCAGGCACAATGCATCAAGCCCATGTTGTGCTTCCACACTACAAACATCAAGTGCAGTGTTTCCGTACTGCAAGCAAGCATGCAGACTGACTGCAGCAACAGGCCTGAGATGCTTAGACAGCCTGCATGTGCTGCAATGATGAGAGGACAAATACGGACAATCATTTTGTTATGCTTGATACCTGATGTGCATCAGCAGCCACAAACAGAGGCAAAAGAAGCTGAGCTGGTATTTCTGTCAAGCAGCCATATATATATTTCACCAGGGCTTCAAGGACTGGGCCTTGCATGTCACCCAGCTCAATGGTGCCCATTGACTCCTCACGCATGCCAGACTGCACCAACATGGCTTTTTTGAATTCCTTTTTCTTCTGAAAATTTTGATGAGTGCAGGCCTCATGACAGGAAAAAAAAAGAGTAATGCGCTCAAGCTTAAGGTAAGTTGCAGTTCAAGACAGTTCAAAGCGAGAGCAATGTTATGGTAAACAAAGTCGTGCACACAATCAATGCCATGTCTGAATGATCAAATGGCAAGAGACATGTCAGCAATGATGTGGCGTTGCAATTTGTTACAGACCACAGCTGTACCTGAAACATAGCTTCGAACGAGGGTGACTGTGCTGCCAAAATAATCTTGTGAGCATGCACTTGGCAGTCCCCAGCCTTGAAGATGACATCACTCAGTGAAGTATCATTGTAATGTTCAGTAAAGCTGTGGCTCAAGCTGCGATTAAGATTTGGAGGAAGATCTGTTTGGTCCTTGCCCTGAAACAAACAAATGTCAGCAATGCCATACTGCCAGATTGCAGCTTTATCATGCAATTGCAAGGTATGGTTGCAGGCTACCAATTTGGTATAAGCGCTGATACCCCAACATAGGTGAGCATCTGAGATTTGCACACACAAAACAGTTTCATCTTGAAATTAGCAGGTGTGACATGGCTCAGCTTTCAGACCTGTACACTTTTGCCTGAGCATGGGCGCCGGCAAGCATGATACTTGAAACAAGGTGCAATTCAGCATAGTCTTACATTCTTGGTACCTTCAGAGGACTGGTCACGCAAATGTGAACCCCAAGCAGTAAGCTGCCCTCCTTCACAAAGAATCTTTGTCCAGGAAATATTCCCCCCCACAGAAGTTGACACATCCCAAGTCACCAGCGCTAATGAAGCAGTGCTTAATCTCTGCAAGATGCAAAAGCTTGCTCAAACAAAACCACAATGGTTTGACAACTGCCTTCAAACCCACCTTGACGTATACTCTTTTCTGGGTCTTGTTGATGTGCAAGCCACAACTGGAAAGATGCAAAAATGCTAGAACAGGGCTGCTTCATTTCAAGATAAACACAACAGCCGGGACCTCTTTTCTTCCCTGTATATGCAGGACGCAGCACTAGTCTCCTGCGGGCACACCCAAAAAGCTTTGACGCACGTCTGTAAACAGCACATGTGCTGTGTTTGACAACCTTGCACGTTTCACACCATAGAGACTCGCAAGCTTCGAAGATTGGTGACCACAGAAAAGTCTCGTTTGTGATCTGCTGTGGGAGGCGGACGGACCACTGCAACAGCATATTGTGTCAGTGCATTTCATTGTCGTGCAAGCAACCTACGATCAATACCTTGTATGAGCCGTATGTACGTTGGTCACAACAGAGCGTCTCAAACGTGACAGCGTTGCTGAACGTGCCCAGCTGGTGCTTATCAAACGGCCTGGACCACGTCGAGGCCGCAGCGGTGCTTCCGTCGTCGGCAGTGCGGAGGTTGTCTCGATTAAGGTTGGTTTCGGAGCAGCGATGCATATCGGCAATCGCATAAAGAAACCTTTTAAAAGGATACACTGATTTGCAGAGCTGGATCACAGAGATGCTGAGTCAGACGCAAGATGCAGTCAAGCAAAGAATACGTTGAGCTGCGCGATGCATTGGCATGCTAGAACTCAGCGTTACCACTATCGTTGTGCACCAGCCACACTGTGTGGCCCAAGCTTAAGCGGTGGCAGGTGTTGAATATTACCGAAAGCAACGCGAAAGAGATAAGGTTCCTGATGTGATGCGGAGTCTGCTGCAGCAGCTTGTTTGGTCTGTGGCAGTGAACACGAGCAGAGTGAGCATCTGCGAAGTAAAAATTTCACCTCTGAGCGGGGTTCACCTTTCAAATGTACTTGTGCAGGCTTCAGCTGGCGTTGACTGAAATCCGCAATATCTTTCTGTCACTGGAGCATGCTTCAGCTGTTTTTGACTGAGGACCGCGTTATTTGTCAGCACGTTTCAGCTGCAATCAGCACAGCTGAACGAGTTCGGTCCTCGTCAGACACGATTAGCCGACTTCGTTCGGCCTCGACGGGTCGAGGCTTCCCGTAGTGGTAGTGGTGACAAGGAGTGGTGTCTTGGGCTGTGGTACAGCAAAGGCGTGGTCAACTGCGGCTTGGCAGCACCGTGAACCTCAAACGCTTCCTGTTCTTGTGCCATCTCCGCAATATTGCTATTCCTGTTTTGGAGGTTGGTGCAATTGTGAAGGGCCTTTGTCAGCATTTGGACGGCACCCATGACTATGCCTTGCATAGTCCTAGGGCAGCTCTTACTGCTGGGGTTGGCACATGCACATACCTTCATTGGTTTAAGCCTTTTAGCCAGCATAGGCGCAATTGTAAGCAACTTGTTTCTGTTGGGCGCATGCAGCTGTTTCTGCAGTTTAGACTTGGCTCTCATCAGTTGCCAGTCAGTGTGGGTCAATAGGGTATACACACACTGTGGTGGTGTAGCTGTTGCAAATCAAGTACTTCTGATTTTTAAGTTCCCGGCTCTCCATATACTCAGGCAGCAGTATGCTCCTTTACTTTCCACAAATACTGATACTGTGTGGTTCTTTTTTGCACAGCAAGATCACAGAGTTTCAGGGTTTGTTGTAAGCTGTTGTGATGTCCTCCAGATTTAACGATTGTCTTCTTCGTTATGTGATCAGACTTGTTGGCTGGCTAAAGCATTTTAATCTCTCTCTGTGTCAGGCTGAATTGCGTTCAATCCTTTGAGGGGTCCTTTGCTCTCTCTATCTCTCTCGAACTTGGGCAGAATAAGCTTCACTGCAATATCACTGCCCGGAATAGTCTGATGTTTGGCATGAAGTTTGCCAGTGTCGCTGCAGAATGGTCCAGCAAAGGTATGACTGCAACCTCCATTTTGCAGGTCCCAAAGCAAGCTCCAGCAACCCGAGAACAATGGAAAGACTGCAACCAGGTTTGGCCCATTTCCTGGCGCAAGCCTGAGCTCACAGGAGTCCCAGCAGCCACAGCCTGTCAGTCCTGGCCTGGGTCCCTTGTCATCCTCACTCCATAAAAATTATGCTCCAAGTACCAACCCTGCACTCAAATACGCAGCACTGATCACAGTACTGCTGTTTGGCTCATGTTGTTGCATTGCTACACAATGATCAAGTACATTGCACTGTCCCAAATTTGGGATGCAGGAGACACGCTTGTGCACATTGCAGTTGAGCCAAACTCTCCATTGCAGTGCAGATCTTGTTTGTGCACAGCATTTGATTGCTGTGTGGTGCAACAGCCTTGCTATGTGTGCAATGGGTGCAACACATGTTCACTTGTGGCGCGTTTGATACAGCATTGTGGACAGTGCGCAAGGGATATCTGATGGTGCTCTCAAGTTGCATGGCCCAACAAGCTCGAACCACCACCACCAAATTTGCTATCCGCTTGGATGACATCGCAGACTGCATGTGCACAATCAGACCGCACACATAGATTACCGTCCACAATAATTGTAGAAGATCATTGCATGGAGGCTTCAAACAAGCTAAAATTCATTACTGTATAGCTGAGAGATGCATCTTATCTGATACTATATAACTGTATGTGTGATATTGAACCTGACAGTCACTGTGTACAATCTCGGCCATGTGTTTCCTGTCGACCTTGACAGGGCAACGTTCTTTTCTCGTGGACAACCAAGCTTGTAAGGTGGATTAAGGTCTGACACAACAATCCCTGCACATTGCTGCTGCCAACTCCTGACGTCTAACAATGCATAGACACCCTCATCCAGCATGTTGTGAGTGAGTCCCAGGTGTACCAATCTAGGCCATGCACCTTGCATCAACAGCTGAACACCCTGGATATCAATGTGATTGTTCTCAAGATGCAGTTCTAACAAGCTGGGCCAATTTCCTGCTCTCAGAAACTCAAAGGCTGCAGCATCCAGACCACTTCCACGAAGTTCAAGCGACTTCAAAGACAACAACCTGGCAGAAACGAGGTGCTTCACTGCCGAAGCACTCAGCAGATTCTGAGACAAATCCAACGAGTTGAGATTAGACCAAACTGCCTTGCTCAAGCCATGCATAGCAGCTGCATCTAAGCTACAGTCAGAGAGATACAGATTGCGCAGGCCTGGCCAATATATGTCACTCAGGCTGCTACATACCTCTGGGGTGAGACAGCAGTGAGCACAGTCCAACGAGTATGTAGATTGCGGTAAAAATTGGCCCAGATGAGATACCATGTCTGCATCCAGTGTACTTGGTCCATGGATGGTGACGCTTGTGAGACACAGCCATCTATGCTGAGCAAACATCTGAGTAATGTGCGCACCAAGGCTTCCAAAGATGACCATGTCTGTTGCATGTGGTGCAGCTCGTCCAATCAAGTTTTTGAGAGTGCACACGTGTGCCCTCTTGTCCTGCTGCTGTAGCGTCTGCAGCCCTGCAGGCTGAACTAGAACAGCAATGGTGTTTATTGAGAGTGGATCGCACGTGGTTGCTCCCCCCTTCTCAGAGTTTGTCCCCAGACACACAGTTGCATGCTGTGTCCAGGCTGCTGGGAGGCTGTATTTGACGTCTACTCTGTCAACCATAGACACAAGGCGGTCACTGGTGCTGTCCAACATGACGGTAACCAGGCGTGGCCATTCTTGGGGCTGCAGCAAAGCCATGTCCTGTGCATCAGTCACCCTGATGACCGTCACCCTTGCGCGGTGCCAAGTCCTCATGCAAGTGCAGGATGCTGCAAGCGTCTTGCAGCCTTGTGGAGGTAACAGTTCTGCCAGCCTTTGTGCTGCTTGCAAGATGTCAAACAGAGTATAGCTGCTAACACAGTAGTCATCTTGCTGTGAATCCTCCATTGTCGGGAGCCTGCTTAGGGGCCTGCACACAATTCTGACATCAGTCAGAGCAAAAAGATCACGGACTGATAACAAGCCTTCCTCAGCAGAATCAGTTGTAACATGCGTGGGACAGCTGCGGGCTGACAGCACAAGCTGCATCCTCACCTGGGGGTCAGAGGACTGATCAGCTCATGAGCAGCTGAGACCCTTGCCAGACAGGGCAAAGAGACCGTAACGCGTCCTCAGAGGCTCAGAACACAACACACACCTGCAGGGATACTGATTCAGCGACTGCCAGCACCATACGGTCACCAACAGCGTTGGCCAGGCGCACACTCGAACCGGCTTTTCGAAATCAGGGGGTCGTCTCCATCCCCAGAAATTCCGCTTGGCCCCATTGATTCACATTTTTCTTTGCACACCGTTGACCAAGCTCACAACATTGACCAAACAAGGTGCAATTTCACTTCATCTACACCGGTAGCGCCCTGGCCGAGATTTCTGTCAACATGCTCCTCCTCAGGCCACAAGCGTGAGTGCGCTCCGTTGCGACGTGCGATAGGTGCAGGTGTACCTAACATGAGCACATACCCTGCTTCACCCGAACTGCCCGCAAGGCCGTGTTCAAGCTGCAGCGATGGAGAAACGGTGTGTACGAGCCAGCCTTGCCGACAGCTCTTCACTCCTTGGCGCTTCTATGTCGGCAGCCCTGATTCTGTCTTGGCTATGTCTGCAGACTCCTGGAAGCCAGACTGGACCCGAACTCACGAGCAGGGTTGTCAGACGGCTCAGAGAGCAGCTAGAGCAGGTGCTGCACTGGTCTCTAGCCAGCATCGCTGCTTCACGGTATGAGCACATAAGGACTGGTCAAACCAGCCTGCTTTTCTGAACGCAGGCTGAGGCTGAGCTGGAGGCCAACAAAAATATCGTTAGAGACAGTAAGCTTGCCAAGCTTCGCGAGCAATTGCTCTCTTTTCATTCTCTGGAGTCTGGTCTAGTCCTGATGAATGTGCCCGAGGGACACTCAGCCTCCGCCAAGGTAACACACCCTTCAGCCAAGTACCTAGTGGACCCTTCTGCTGAGTCTCTGCCAATAGGCGCACGGCAAACCAGGCGAGAAACACCCTGAGTTGCGGCATGTCTGCCTTGATGTGTGACCACATGGCTGCAGGAGTTTCAATTTATCAAGGCAGATCAGCAGAAAACAATTGCGGGCTATGAACGGGTAAGATGACTTGACAAACCTTTTCCTGTGTGAAGTTGCAGAGTAGATTCAGTGAGCAGGTGTAAAGCTCACATCGTTTTGGCGCGTAGACAATCCAGGCAATGTCAATGACAGCCAAGACCCAGCAGACACAGAAAAGGCAAGCGCACAAGGCTTTGTTGAAGCTGAGAGAGGATCTTGCATCCTCAAGCAGCACTAGCTCCAGTGCTCAGAGCTTGGCTGATTTGGAGTCCAGCCTGGTTCAGGTCAGTCTTCACAGCCCCTGACGCAACAAGAACTTTGTTGACAGTCTGTCAGCTCTTTTGTCAGGCTTTATTGCCGCCATGAACTCCTTCTCTAAGCAGGGTTCGACGAATCAAGTTGCTTCAAACATCATGTGCTTTGCAGTGCCGTGTGATGGATGTTTAGCATTAGCGCAAAGCTTTCATGCTCATCTGACCTTTTGTGCTCAGATGAATTTACTTTTTTGGCTCAGCTGCCGTCCTGTCTTGTTTCTTGCAACAGACCTGTAACAAATTTGTGTCATGTGTGAGTCGCTGCTTTGATGCCTTGCAGGAGCTGTCAGGCGTGTACCGCCGCTTAGATGAGGCTAAGCAGCAAACCGTAAGCTTGCAAGATGAGCAGGCTCAGCTCTTTGCCATGTGTGAGGCTGAGACACAATCAGCGGCGATGGCAACAGCTGAGGTGGTCACTCTGAAGCAAGAGCTGGCGGAGAGTTGTGAGCATGCACAGGCCATGGCAGCACATCTGGCTTCAGTTCAAGAGGTGAGCTGTATGCCTTCACATGCTTCCTTTGCAGCAACTGTTGCATAACACCCTCAAGCCAGCTTCTACAAATTGAGCACCCGAAGGCTGGACCCCAACTGTCTCTTTGCAGACTGAGTTCAATCTTTGATCACTTGTCTGTAGTTCTGCAACATAGACTTGGCCAGGCAGCTGATGCAGCCTTTTGCTGAGTGTCTCTCAAACTGCAACAGGACAACTGACACATCTGACTTGATGTATGACTGCATACTGTTCATGCAATGGGCAAGATGCTCCAACATCAATTTTGCAGATAGAGTGCCTGGTTTCATACCTGTTCTGCTTATCTGTGTTTCCAGCAATGTGGTGCAATGACTCCTGCTTAGCATGTCATGCAATGTAAGCGGACTTGCGTGCAAGTACATGATGGACTGATTCTGACCCACAAGCTGATTGTGGCAGGAGCTGGAAGATGTGATTGCACGTCTTCAAGAGGCAAACTCCAATAGCGCTACCCTGGCGTCTGATTTGGGTTGCGCTCACAGAGAGCGCACCGAGCTACACTCAAAGCTCAGCTTGCAGATTTATTACGTACAGCGGGTAAATCTGTCTGCCAACATAACTTCACTGCCCAGCTTCTCCCAGGGTGTCTCACCTGTCTGATTGCAAACTCACATGTTCATGTATGTCAGCACAATCATTACAAACATGTGCAGTATCGCTCACCTGCCATGGTAATGCTGTCTGGCAGGTGGACACTTAAAGGTGCCTTGATTGAGTCTCATCACTAAGAGCCTCTCATGGCAGCAGGTACCCACCTCCTTGGCAACGTTACATGTGAGAAGAAGCAACTGACAAATGGATGAATGAGTGTTACTTGGGTTTGCAGGATCTGGAGAAGGCAGAGAGGGAAGGGGATGCAGCGCGTAGGAGTCTGAGAGACTTGAAGGAGGCACATGTCCAAGCCTTGCGTGCTCAGTCCGCTGCTTTTGACCAGACACTGGATGATGCCAAGACAAAAGCAGCTCAGGTATTGTCCGTCTCACCTGGTCAGCCTCTCCTCTCCTCTGTTGTGTCTTGCTGTAGCTGCCAGACCCCTGCCTCAGCACCAACTTTCCTGTAAGCACAATTCCGATTTTGCCTAGTCTCTTCAACACTATACCAGTTTTGCCCCTGTTACGGCCATTACCCACATCATGATTCTCTGTAAGGTCAAATGATGCAACAATTTTGGCAGTCACTGATGCAACATCATTGAAACTGGATCGAGGGCGACCTGCTGGGTGGTTGCTTCTGACTTGAACAGATGATGCCTTTACGTGGACTATCAATATGCAATTTTGGAACATGAGTTTGTTGCTTTACAACTGACACTCCCCTTCAAAGAAGTGCTGCATCTGTTCAGTATGTCAACAGTTGACACATTTGTTAGTGTGGAGGTGTCACATTTGTTACTATGGAGGTGTCACATGTGTTACTATGGAGGTGTCGCATTTGTTACTATGGAGGTGTCACACTGCGTCCCGAGTAGCTCACCAGGAAACAGCCAAAGGGCCAATGTGTTGTCTCACAACGGCCCATGTCTCTCCAAATTACAACAGAAATTACACGACAGTGCACTAATAGAGCTGCATTATAGCAGACAAGGTCACAGCCCTAAAGGACCAGATGTTGGCCTGTCTGAGCCGCTGAAGGGCAGCAGCTACCTCATGCGTAATCTTGGCGTCAACAGTACAATGAAGCTACACTTGGTGGTGCAGGACATCCTGAAGTTTGCTGCTGCACTGGACGAGAGCCAGCACAAGGAGAGCAAGGCGGTCCAAAATCTGCAGTGGTGTCAGCTGGAGCTTCACAACAGGACCGCAGCTCTGAGGGGGGAGGTGGTGGAGAGCAGAGTCAAGCACATGCAGTGTGCCCAGAGGCTGGAGGACGCTGAAGAAGAGCTCGAGCAGGTCTGCTGCTTGCCTGTCTCAACCCGCCAGAGCAGCTGTCATAGTTGTTTTGCAAGTCACGCACCTGTGACAACAGCATTGCCTCCAAGAACTGTCACTGTGTGCAAAGGTTCCAATGCTGGATTGCCTGACTGCAGCAGGGCCAAGCAACCAGCCAGGAGGAAGAAGGCAGCTGCAGCCACCAAGCAGGCCTCTGCAGAACCAAGCTTGCAGCCTCCCACTACTAAAAGGTACCGTGTGCCACCCAAGTCAGCTCTCGTTCCATCCCAGGCATGGGCATGGTGCTTCACATACTGTTTTGATTACCTGCTCAATGCAAGCAGTCTAAGCTTGGGACTTGCACTGTGGCAAGAGTGGGTTATACCTGATCCTGGCTGCTGGTCTCATTTTGCATCTGGTTTCTTATCAGTGGGTGTTTCAGTATCTTACACCTGCATGCACAGCATTTTGAGTAGCGGCACCCAGGCATTCTGACTTACATACACATGGGTATTGACATGTATTGTCACATTGCAGTAGCAAAGGCAGAAGTCGTGCCAAAGCAGCTGAGCCAGCTTCAGCCTCAGACAGCACAGGCGCATCAGATGCAACCCTAGCAGTTTCTGCCAATAGCACCCTGGCAGAACCAGCCAACCCTAGTTTGGCCTCCCCTGCCAAGAAGCCTAGAGGTCGCCCGTCCAAGCCTGCTGTTGCAGCAGCTGCACAATCTGCTTCTGTAGCAGCTGCCACAGCACCTTCTGCAGAAGCAGGCACTGAGACAGCGGCATTGCAGGCGTCCCCCAAGGGCAAAGGGGTCAAGCCGAAAGGCAGAAAGAAGAAGGCAGAGCCTGTGAAAGAGCTGGAGGCAGCTGAGCTGCCGAAGGGCCCAGCGTTTGCCTTTGAGATTGATCAGCCCTCTTGGACAGCCCCAAAGCCCCAGAAAGCAGCAGCGCCATTGCTCGCAAGCAGTCTGTAGCACTGGACGACACTGCTCAAGTTGCTTCTGCCCATGTTGCTTATAGTGGGGCTCCTGACTCTAGCAGAGACGGCGTCATGATCAGTGCACCTCAGCAGGAAGGATGGTCTCCAGAGTCACCTCCTGTGCCTGATGCAGAGCTGCCCTTGCGCGATCGCCTGAACAAGATTCAGCGCCTGCTCCTGCAGGCTGGCTTGTCCCCAGCACAAGCCCTGCTGGCAGCAAGCACTGCCTCTCACAGCAAGGCTGCTGCTTCTGCACAGGACGCCTCCAGCAGCCGGACTGCTGCAAGTGCAGTGGACGCACCAGCTGGGGTCGGCAAGCAGCAGCAGCAAGACGACACCATTGATCTGAGTGGTGCTGACCTGTCCAGCATAAGGTTGTCACATGGTGCAGGCAGCAGTTCAGACGCTGCTGGTGGTTTGCAGAGTGTGAGCACATCCATGTGGTCACATGGTGTGACTTATGATGAGATGATCTGCCTGGTCAGCCCCTCCCCTGTTCCTCTTCATCAGCAACAGGACAACAGCCAGGTTCCAGGCTCCCCCTTTCTGCCTTCAGATTCTCAGCCCCTCCCTGTAGACACCCCCCACAGCCCCCCTGCAGCGCCCAGTCTTCTTCCTCAGCATGAGCAAAGCCCGGTCCAGTCACCCAAGTCTGTAGTGTTGGTCAGCTCATGTAGTCCCCAGATGCAGAGCCCCAGTCAGCAGCCTGCATCCCCAACTGCACATCTTAGCAATGGGGGATTTAGAATCACAGAGGGAGACACAGCACAGCTGGATTTACAACAGGACGCACTGTCAGCTTCTGTGTACACCATGGATGAGTCAGAGCTTAGTCACAGCAAGCATGGCAGTGCCAGCTGTCAACCCTCTCCTGTTTCCACTGGTTCCATAAAGCAGACCAAGAAGAGGAGCAGGTGGGTGCGCAAGAAAAGGTTCCAGTGATTGCTGTCACCATGTTTAATGTTACATGATGATCTGCATGATTTTGCGTAAACGTCTTGCATTTGGCCGCTCAGGGCACGAATCGAACGGCACAACCTGCATCATAGCCTGGACAAGCCCAGGCATCTGGCATCATGCCTATACTGGCAGTTCAGGTCTTGAGGTATTGTAACGGCCATCTGTAGTATAGAATAGGTGAAGGAACATGCCCGTTGCAGGTCTCTGCCAAGATCCAAGCAAGTTCCTGCTGCTATGCTGCAAAGCGCAAGTCCAGAAGACACGCTCTTGCCACCAATGGAAACTTCCAGCAACAGCATGGAGAGCAATCTGTGGCAAGAAGAACGGCCACAGTCGATTGATGACACTCCGCGCAGCAAAACTGCATGCACGCTGGCAGCATTGCAGGTTGACAGTCTGGATTACACCCCCTCTCCTATGCCTCTTAGGCGTCGCTTGCAGAACTGCACCGGCTTGCAGCAAGCTGTTATTGCAGAAGATGATTGTGATGTCATTTGTATAGATTGCTAGTCTATTCATTATGTGGTCATGACCATTTTAGTCATTGTTGCAATAGCTTTGTCACCTGCGACAATGTCACCTGTGCTGCGTTTTGAGTCAGCTGCTGCAGCAGCATCAATATGGATATAGCAGGCATCAAATGCACGAGAACAGCAGGCAGCAAATGCAAGAGCGCACTTGTTCTGTCATCATGTGCACACGTGTCAATTCAGCACCTTGCGCCTGTTGATTCGAACTGTGAAGTAGCACCTGCACGGCCCTGCGGGAGGGCACGTGCACCCACACTTATAGCAATACATGGAAATAACAACAGCTGTGTTGCATCACTTGCTTATGCATGTCTCAAACAAGAGAAAGAGAGACACTACAATGTACACTAATTCTTTGTCCACACATACGCACACTGGGAAAACGAAGCAGAGGATCTCAACGTGAGCTGAAAGGCACCGAACTGCCCTTGGCTGAAGTAGCCTTCACCTGCAGGTCGGACTAGTTGGTGTCACTTGACTCGATGTGTAGGGCTGGACACTACCTGATCTTGACTAAAACTCTCGGTCTATATACAATGCTACAAGGATGGAGCCAGTTCAAGTCCTGGACCTACCATATTGTGGCTGATTAAATAACAAGGTGAAGCATGTGCATCACCAGGAACATGCTCAAGTAATTGACACAACTTTCTGCAGCTTATTAAGCTGACTTGCGTGCATCTAACACAACATAGTGCTGGTACTGCTCTGCTCAAATCAATACGAAACAAGGAAGACCTAGCATGCTAAAGTGTGGATCTACTGTGTAAATACAAGGCATCTGAACAGAAAGAGCAAAGGGAAAAGCTAAAACAGAAGAAGGACAGATCACACAGGTAATCACCAAGGTCCTGAGCATGAATACAGCGCTGTAGCAGCACATCAACTGCAGTCAATTCAGATATAGAGCACCAAACAAATTTGACACTATGTAAAGAAGCTTAATCTACAGCTCAGGAGGCCCTGAAGTTGGACTTCCGTAAGTGAAATATCACTCCTTTGCCGACCAATTGCTAAATGCAGGCAATAAAAAACCTGCCATTTACAATGCAAACTCAGTTCAAGCACGGTTATGTTCCCCACCAAGCATGTGGACACCTACGATCAGCACATCCTGTAATGCATATTCCAGCAAAATTAGGAGCTGCTGAGCACTGATTGAGCCAGTATCAAAAGCAATGCCAGTGCTGCGATAATGTAGGAGAACAAAAAGCATTGCTCTAGTATTGACGTGAGCCAAATGCGCTGCCAAAATTTGGTTCTAGCATTGACATAAGCTGAACACACTGCCAGACTTTGGCTGCAACAACCACTTTTTCAGACGGCGGGCATGAATACAAGGCAAGCAGTCACCTAGATGGCCGCACCTGCAATTGTGAAACAGAAGGCATCAGAGTTTGTCAGTGTGTACCATGGTCATAATCAGGTCAAGTCTGCGCGCATACATGGCACTCATGACCTAATCAAGCATGGGGTTCTTGAAGCTTGTTTTCATCTGCAGAAGACTTTTACCTGCCCCAGAAACAGGCCAGATCTGATCTCATACAAAGAGCTACTCAGCATGCCAGCCCGTCAGTGCAAGCCAGCTACTCGGAACAGTTCTCACCTGCTGTTGCATTGGAAAGATACGCTTGATGACTGAGTGCTTTCCAAGCACAACTATGACCAGCAGCACCCCTGTCACTCATCCACCGGCACTCTCACTTCTACAATATCCAGGCTCAAACCCTGTGCATCTTCTCCTCCAGTTTCAATCCGCTCAGCCTGCTCAGCAGAGCTTTGTGCAGCCAACTCAGATTCCATGCTCAGGTGAGTGGGATCCTTGAGTGAGGAGTCAGTTTGAGAAGGTTTTGAACCCCAAAATGGCAAAAAGCTCCACAGCGAGGGCCCATCCCTTCTTTGCTTCTTTTGTAGCTGGCTTCTGCTGACGCGCTTGATGAGATAGAAGCCTCTGGGAGGCATTTGAGCGTGTGGAAGGGATTGAGAACCTCTTTCTGCAGGAGGCAGGTCGCGCCAGCGCTTCATTCCCTCCAATGGCATGCCCATGTGTGTCTCCAGCAAGCCCTGTATGCAATCCTGTTTGTGATGTATCTCTTCAAGAAGCAAAGCTTTTTCAGGGAAAAATGAACAAGTTTTGATATTGCAAACACCCTTTCTGGCTAGTCAGCACCCTCAGTGAAAGGGCTGGCCAAGGTTGGTGATCAGTCTGGGACAGCTGCACAATCAGTCTGGCTCCTACATAAACAAATGAATGGTGGAATGAATGAACAAACAAAGCTGATGGGTTGCATATATGCACAAACGGATGGAAAATCGAGCAGTTGAATATATAAATGAACACAGTCACGAAATAAGCAACTCAGTAAACAAGCAGGTAAGTGAGTCATTAGGTACATGAGTGAACACTTATGAATAGGCACATAAATCCATGCAACCCATCAGGTTTGTTTGTTCATTCATCCACTCATTCCATCATTCATTTATTTATGTAGGAGCAATTGTCGTCACCTTGAGATAGGGCGAAGCTTCCACCAGCTTCACAATGCAACCCATCACCTTTGTTTGTTCATTCATTCCATCATTCATTTGTTTATGTAAAAGCAATTGTGGTCACCTTGAGATAGGGCGAAGCTTCCACCAGCTTCACAATGCCTTCCATGCCGTCCTGAAAGCCCTTGGGGCCAAACTGGGCCAGTACAACAGACAAGACGGCATGATGATAGCTGGCCAGGAAATGGTGCTCCATGCTCTGGCCTGCAATGAATATGCTTGCAGGATACACATGCAATCATTGACCAGGAAATGGTGCTCCATGCTCTGGCCTGCAATGAACATGCTTGCAGGATACACGCAATCATTGACCAGCTGGCAAAAATGCTCTGCCCTATACTGCAAATATGCACTTGGACGTCCTTGTCGCAGAGTGTGCATGCAGCCAACTGGACTGGCAGCTCCAACTGCAATATAGCTCTGCAAAGCGATCGCATGTCAGGATGTCCTGTTTGCAAAAGCATACATTGTGCATGGACTGCCTCTGGCGTTCACTCAGTCAGTCAGTCTGTCTGTCTGTCTATCTGTGTGGAGCAAACAACAGGAGCAGCCCTGCTCATGTGCTACAGGAGCATGCATCAACAGGACCTGGGCAGCCCGGTATAACACTTGGCTTCTCAGCAAATTGACGCTGAAAGGCATAGTCTTTTCTTTTCTTTTCTGCATCAACAGGCGCGTTTGTCAGTGGTGTCAATAGAGAGGTGGACCTGCTGTGTTTTGCTGGACAGAAGCCTCCATAAGTGTTGGGGAGACCATCAGCCGGCCCAGGCCATTGACGATGGCACGCTTGCCTGGTCTCTTGTACAGCACCAGGAACTTTGCTCCCCTAGTAACAATGTCCTGCATGACAACACGGTTGTCACTTTGCTCCCCTAGTAACAATGTCCTGTATGACAACATGGTTGTCACTTTGCTCCCCTAGTAACAATGTCCTGTATGACAACACGGTTGTCACTTTGCTCCTCTAGTAACAATGTCCTGTATGACAACACGGTTGTCAACACCCTGTTCATAGACTGGTCTTACCAGTCCATATAGATTAGTGTAACATGCCGCCACAAGTCTGCAGAGGACCCTTCAGTGGTTTTGGCAACACGCTGCACACGAGCATGTGTACAGTAATAATAATAACAATAATAATTAAAACGTGTACTTAGCCAGCAGGCATCAGGTACGTGCGACGCAAGTCAGTTCCCTCCAGAACTGTGTACAGTGCACGCATGAAAGTGGCTATCCATGACAGGAGAGCACCTGGACGAGCAGTCTGTGGTGCAAATCAATCTTGTGCGGCAGACGATCAATGCAATGAAGACAAGCAAGCAGCCGCTACACATGTGGCTGGAGGGAACAGACATGGTGGGACTTGCAAAGGCTTCTCAGATCTGCTCAGGCTGCACTGCTTGCCACTGCTTGGAATACACAAGCTGGCTAACAAGCTGGCTGAAACAAGTTTCAGTCATAACAGAGATAGTTGAGTAAGTGTGCTGCTGACTAGACTGCACAATGCACAAGGCTCACCTGGTTGTTGATCTTGGAGTTGATGATGCAGTGCACCAACAAAGCAGCATGTAAACCAGTTTGATGATGCAAAACGGCTTGCGCAGCACGCGACGCTCACCTGATCATTGATGATGCTCCATGTGTCCGGGACCATCTGGTTGTACTCCTTGGCAAATGCATGGTTGCCAGTTCTGGGTGCTCCAAAGCTGTAGCACACAACATGCACACTGGCTTGCCCAGCTTCTTGCAGCCGTTTCTGGATGTCATAGGCTGCTAGTGTAGCCAGAGCTCCGCCCAGCGAATGACCTGCAGGCAAACTCAAAGTCCCAGGGCAATCCAAAGGCAGTCACGCTGCATGACACACACAGCAGCAGAAGCACCTTCACTACTTGAGCCTAGGCGCATTATGACTCTTGCTGAGTTGCTGAGCAAAGCCTCTGACCAGCGTGCATTCTTCAGGCTGCAATCTTGGCAGACTGTGCTCTGAAAAGAGCAACTAACAGCACGAATCTGATGCCAGAGTAATGACGTGTAAAAGATGTAGGTCAGCCAGCAGTGGGACACCCACGGCAAACACACACACACACACACACACACGCACGCACGCACACACAGTCAGTTACAGGTCACTGCTTGTCAATTGGAGCAACGGATGCAGTCTTGTCGGACAGAACAAGGGAATGCAGAGCGCCGGCTGTGACCAGGATTTTGAGGTCGCATGCTGCAGGCTTGCGGCTGCTGACAAGGTGCATGATGCGATTGACCACCTTGACATTCAAGGCGCCCGCCAGCCAGCTCTTCATGAACCCCCCATGAACCAGGGGTTGGGTGCACATGATTTTGTGACCCCTTGCAGGTGGGTGTGTCACCCTCCAAGCCTACAAGGCAAACCAAGCATGGCGATGAATTCGCTTTTTCCTTTCTGCTTTGTCGTGGGGTTCGAACGCCTGTCAGAGTTTGTCAATGAAGGGCACTTTTCTTGGTGGCGCATGGTGATTTTGGTTAGACTGGATGACTGGACCTGTGTGATGCATGTGACTGCGCAACAGGATGGCTGTCAACAGGGCTGAACATACCCAATCCCGACTCAAGATGACAGTTTAACAAATGAATGGACAAATGAATGGACAGACGATTGAACACACCAACAAACAAACCAAGGCGTGCATGCATGGGAAGAAAGGATTGCACGTTACAACCTTATGTTGAGGCTTTTAGCTCTTGGCTATCATGCTGTCAGGTACTTTCATGAGTCATCATCTTGATAGGTCCAGCACTCACTCAGCTCAGCCAACAGTATACACGACAACAACTTCACACTTCACATTGATTGCATGCTTGTGCAAAAGGCAGCAGCTGTATCAAGCTCAGCCAGCTGCCACTGACTGCCTCACAGACAGACATACCCGCAAATGAGACGAGACACAGACACACATGGTGCACACCTGAACATCTGACAGAGCGTTCTTCATAGATGCGGTCCCTCTGAAAGCAACCACAATTGTGCGCTCATTCCAGCCTATCAGGCAGCGTGTATCGAGCTGAACCTCCCAGAAGAGCTCACTGTCTGTCAAGTTGTACAGCCCCATGGCTGTCTGCAGATTCAGAGTGGTCTTGCTTGGCTGCTGCTCCACAGCTGTCATGCCTTGGCTTGAGGATGTTGACTGCCTTGACTGCCTTGACTGCCTTGAACTACGCTGAAGCTGTGAAGAGGACTGCATGCACAAATTGAGTGACTGTTGATGAGCATTGCAGGGCATTTCGAACCAAAGAGATGATTTGGACCATCTAAACAGGGCTGTTGTCCACTTGGAAAGCATGCTCTCAAATCCTGTGGTATGTGCTGGGCCTGAGCCATTGTCAATCAGTTGTAGGTTGCTGCCCATCAGGCATGCATGTACGTCAACTGAAGAGGACCCATCAGG
>JAABUP010003284.1_pt1 | contig 28840 bp, 31 predicted proteins | sample 5559201 | NCBI WGS metagenome assembly JAABUP01 (sample SAMN10711887, study PRJNA513373) | rock metagenome | isolation source: Antarctica rocks | place: Antarctica | reverse complement strand
CGTCGGATTTCCCGCGAGGCAAGGGTTGCTACCCACGCTCAGCCAGGCCAGCCGACCGCCAGGGCCTACCTGAACGGCCTTATCTCCAATCGTCTGCGGCGGCCAGTTGACAGCCCCCGAGGACGGCCCTACGCTGGGCGGCACGACCGGGAGGCGGGCATGATCGACCCCGACGAGGACGAGGACGGCGATGGCTGGGACGAGGACGACTCCGACGAGACCGTCCCCTGCCCGGAGTGCCGGGCCGACGTCTACAAGGACGCCGAGCGATGCCCGGAATGCGGCCGCTACCTGTCGAGGGAGGACGTCCCCCGGCGGCATCCCTGGTGGGTGGTCGCCGGGGCACTGGCTTGCCTGGCGATGGTGTTCTGGTGGATCTTACATCCTTGAGCGGGCGAGCGATGGCCGAGCGACCGAGCGGGGACCCTCCGGCGATCCGGGTCGCCTGGGTCTACGACATGAACGCCTGCCGGAGCCCGACCGGCGTCACCCGGCACGCCCTGGGGCAGCTCGACCGGCTGGCGAGGCGCCCGGACGTCGACCTGACGGTCGTCAGCGGGCGGATCTCCGAGCCCGACGGGCTGGCCGCCTGGGAGCGGCTGGACGGCCTGAAGCGGCGCGAACTCCCGCTCTCGACCCGCGACGCCCTCCGGTTCTGGAGGGTGGCCGGCGGCCCGCCGATCGAGTGGTGGTCGGGGGCCGTCGACTGGGTCTACTGCCCGGCCGAGCTTCTCGTCCCGTCCCGGAAGGCCCGGAGGGCGGTGACCAGCCATGACGTCCTCCAGGACGTCCGGTTCGGCGGCCCGAGGCGGCAGGCGCTCCTGTCCCGGGTCTTCGGGGGGGCCGACCTGATCCTCTCGGTCTCGCGGTTCAACTCCGAGAAACTCCTGGAGATGTACCCCGACTGCCGGGGCAAGCTCGCCCACGTCCCCAACGCGGCCGAGGAGATCTTTTTCGGCGAGGCGACCCCTCACGAGCGATCGGCGATCCGGGCCGACCTGGGCCTCCCGCCCGGCCTGCCCTACCTGATCTCGGTGGCGAGCTTCCAGGCCCGGAAGAACCTGGTCCGGCTGGTCCGGGCCGCCGGCCGACTCCCCGAGGTGGCCGGCGGCGAGCTCGGCCTGGTTCTCCTCGGCGACGGGGCGGAGGCCGAGGCCCGGCCGATCCGCGAGGCCATCGAGGCGGTCGGCCGGAAGGCCCTGATCCGGATGCCCGGCTACCGCCAGGGACGGCCGCTCCTGGCCGCCTACGCCGAGGCATCGGCCCTGGTCTTCCCCTCGACCTGCGAGAGCTTCGGGATCCCCGCCGTCGAGGCGATGGCCCAAGGGATCCCGGTCGCCCTGGCCGACTCGACCGCCCTCCCCGAGGTCGGTGGGACGGCCGGCTGGTACTTCGACCCCCGCGACGAGGAGGCCATCGCCGGGGCCCTCCGGAATCTCCTGGACTCTCCCGATGAGCGGGCCCGGCGGGCCCAGATCGGCCGGTCGCTCGCCGAACGATACCGTTGGGGGGCCGCGAATGACCGGCTCGTCGCCGCCTTCCGGGGCGATCGGACCGATTGACGACGGGGACCGTCACTCCTCCTCATCGTCCTCGTATTCTTCGAGGTCGGCCCAGAGGTCGGCGACGGTCGCGGCCAGGCCGGGGAGGACCAGGCTGGCGATGACCTGATCGCCCTCCCAGACGCGCTCGATCCAGACGTCGCCGTCGCGGATGAGGAGCGTCAGTTTCCTCGTTTCCAGGTCGATGATCCAGTATTCCAGGATCCCAAAGGCGAGGTATTCCTCACGCTTGACGCGAGAGTCGCGGTCGCCCGACCCTTTCGAGACGACCTCGGCGACGAGGACGGGATCGCGCCGCTTTCGATAGTTCCGGGGAGCCCCCTTGAGGGAGAGGCTGAGGTCGGGGTTCCGACCCGAGACCATCCCGGGGAGCAGGAGGTGGAACTCATTGCCCCCGCCGTAACGGAGGATGACGCCGGGGTCTGCCTGGCGATAGCCGGCCACGATCCCATAGAGATTGCAGACCACTTGCCCGTGGGGGTCGTTCGGGACGTTGGTCACTTCGAGGACCCCTCGGGCCAGTTCGGAGCGATAGCCTTCCTCCACCTCGGCTTCGAGGTACTCCTCCAGGGTCATGGCCCGGCCGTGGTCGGCGGGCCCGATCCGGGTCGCGATCGTCGCCATGGGATTGGGCCTCCGTCGGGAATGGAGACGGCCCGCCGGCCTCACCCGGAGGGGAGGGACGGCGGGCCGCGTGGGTCATCGGAGATCGGCGAGCGAACCCATCACTCGGCCTTGCCCGCCGGGGCGGGGGCCTCGTCGCGGGGGTATCGGCTGTAGCCGGGGCCCTTCTCGGCGAGGGCTTCGAGGGCCTCGGGCCGGATCCGGACCTCGGCCTCCTGGTGGCTTTTGAACCCGGTCCCGGCGGGGACGAGGTGGCCCAGGATGACGTTCTCCTTGAGGCCAACCAGGTAATCGACCTTGCCCGCCAAGGCGGCCTCGGTGAGAACCTTGGTCGTCTCCTGGAAGCTCGCGGCCGAGATGAAGCTCTCGGACTGCACGGCCGCCTTGGTGATCCCCAGGAGCTGGGTCGAGGCCGAGGCGGGCTTGGGACGGATCCATTCGGCCTTCTTCGACCCGGCCTGCTCGACCCGCATGTTCTCCTGGTCGAAGTGGTCGCGCGGGACGATGTCCCCCTGGCGGAAGTCGGTCTCGCCGGGGTCCTTGATCTTCACGCAAGTCATCAGTTCCACGTTGGTCCCGCGGAACTCGAACTTGTCGATGACCGAGCCGGGCAAGAGGCCGGTGTCGCCGACGGAGTCGACGCGGACCTTGCGGAGCATCTGGGCGATGATGATCTCCAGGTGCTTGTCGTCGATCTCGACGCGCTGGGATCGGTAGACGTTCTGGATCTCGCGCTGGAGGTAGCGCTGGACGGCCTCCTCGCCGGAGATCCGGAGGATGTCGTGCGGGACCAGCGGCCCCTCGACCAGGGCGTCGCCGGCCCGGACCCGGGCCCCACCGTGGACCCGGAGGTACTTGCCGTGGGGGACCAGGTGCTCGCGTTCGATCCCGCTCTCGTTCTTGACGATGATCGTCCGCTTGCCGCGGCGCTTCTCGTCGAGGAGTTCGACCCGGCCGTCGATCTCGGCGATGACAGCGGGCTCCTTGGGGCGTCGGGCCTCGAACAGCTCGGTGACCCGGGGGAGGCCGCCGGTGATGTCCTGGGTCCCGCCGACCTCGCGGGGGGTCTTGGCCAGGAGGGTCCCGGCCGTGATCATGGTCCCCTCGTTGATTTCGATCCCCGCGCCTTCGGGGATGTAGTTATACGCCAGGATCCGCCCCTCGGTGTCCTCGATGAGGATCTGGGGGTGAAGTTCGCCCTTGTGCTCCATGATGGTCCGGCGGACGTGTCCGGAGGCGTCGGACTCCATCTTCACGGTCTCGCCTTCGATGATGTCCTCGAAGCGGACCTTGCCGCCGACCTCGGCCAGGATCGGGATGTTATGGGGGTCCCACTCGCAGAGGACCGAGGCCCGGGTGACCTGGGCCCCGTCATCGACCTTCATCTCGGCGCCGTCGGGGACGTCGTACTTCTCCAGCTCGCGGCCCTTGGGGTCAAGGATCTGGATCTCGCCGTTCCGCGAGAGGGCGATCTTCTTGCCCTCGTCGTTGATGACCAGGTTGATCCCGACGAACTTCGCCTTGCCCTCGCGCTTGGCCCGGTGGTCCTTCTCCTCGACGCCTCGGGTGGCCACGCCGCCGATGTGGAAGGTCCGCATCGTGAGCTGGGTCCCCGGCTCGCCGATGGACTGGGCGGCGATGATCCCCACCGCCATGCCGGGCTCGACGAGCTGGCCGGTGGACAGGTCCATCCCGTAGCAGCGGCGGCAGATCCCGAGCGTGGCCTCGCAGGTCATCGGGCTCCGGACCTGGATCTTCTCGATGTTCATCTCCTCGAGCTTGCGCGCCGAGGCGACGGTGATCATCTCGTTCTCTTTGACCACCACGTCGTCGGTGATCGGGTTGATGATGTTGACCCGGCTGACCCGGCCGCGGATCGACTGCTGGAGGCTGACCTCGATCTTCTCGCCCTTGTAGATGACGCCCTTGGTGATCCCCTGCGAGGTCCCGCAGTCTTCCTGGGTGATGACCACGTTCTGGGCGACGTCGGCGAGCTTCCGGGTGAGATATCCCGAGTCGGCCGTCTTCAAGGCCGTGTCGGCCAGCCCCTTCCGGGCCCCGTGCGTGGAGGAGAAGTACTCCAGCACGCTCAGCCCCTCGCGGAAGTTGGCCTTGATCGGCGTCTCGATGATCTTGCCCGAGGGCTTGGCCATCAGGCCCCGCATCCCGGCGAGCTGGCGGATCTGCTCGACGCCGCCTCGGGCGCCGGAGTCGGCCATCAGGAAGATCGGGTTGAGGTAGACCTCGCCGTTCCGGACGTCGTTGCGGAGCTGCTCCATCATCTCGGTGGTGATCCGCTCGCGGGCGTGGGTCCAGGCGTCGAGAACCTTGTTGTAGCGCTCCTGCTCGGTGATGATCCCGCGCTGATAGAGCTTGGCGGTCTTGGCGACGTCCTTCTCGGTCTCCGCGAGGATCTGGTCCTTGGTCGTCGGCGTCTTCAGGTCGTCGGTGGCGAAGGAGAGGCCGGAACGGGTCGACTCGCGGAAGCCCAGGTCCTTCATGTTGTCGAGCAGGGCGATGGTCTCGGCCCGCCCGAGGATCTGGTAGCAGTCGGCGATGATCCCCTGGAGCTGCTTCTGCCCCAGCGCCAGGTTGTAGAACGGCATCTTGGCATGGAGGATGTCGTTAAAGATCACCCGGCCGGTGGTCGTGGTGACGACCATGCCCGGGGTGTACTCCTTCTCCCCCTCGCCCTTGAGCCGCTTGTGCGCCGGGAGCCGCATCTTGATCCGGGCGTGGACGCCGACCTTCTTCTGGCTGAAGGCCAGGAACAGCTCATTGGGCGAGGAATAGACGCCGGTCTCGACGCCGTTTTCCTTCTTATATTCGCCCGGCTCGCCGGGGCGCTGGACGGTGACGTAGTACGACCCCATGACGATGTCCTGGGTCGGGCTGATGATCGGGTTGCCGTTGGCGGGGCTGAAGATGTTGTTGGTCGACATCATCAGCGTCATCGCCTCGACCTGCGCCTCGATGGAGAGCGGCAGGTGGACGGCCATCTGGTCGCCATCGAAGTCGGCGTTGAACCCCTTGCAGACCAGCGGGTGGATCCGGATCGCGTTGCCTTCGACGAGGACCGGCTCGAACGCCTGGATCCCCATCCGGTGGAGCGTCGGGGCCCGGTTCAGGAGGACCGGGTGGTTCTTGATGACCTCTTCGAGGATGTCCCAGACCTCTTCCACTTTCCGTTCGAGCATCTTCTTGGCCGACTTGATCGTGTCGGCGTGCCCCAGCTCGCGGAGCCGGCGGATGATGAAGGGCTGGAACAGCTCCAGGGCGATCTTCTTGGGGAGGCCGCACTGGTGGAGCCGGAGGTCGGGGCCGACCACGATCACCGACCGGGCCGAGTAGTCGACCCGCTTGCCCAGCAGGTTCTCGCGGAACCGGCCCTGCTTGCCCTTGATCATGTCGGTCAGGGACTTCAAGGGCCGGTTGCTCGACCCCAGCACGGGCCGCTTGCAGCGGTTGTTGTCGAAGAGGGCGTCGACGGCCTGCTGGAGCATCCGCTTCTCGTTGCGGATGATGACCTCGGGCGCGTTGAGGTCGACCAGCTTCTTGAGCCGGTTGTTCCGGTTGATGATCCGGCGGTAGAGGTCGTTGAGGTCGCTGGTGGCGAAGTTCCCGCTATCCAGCAACACCAGCGGCCGGAGGTCCGGCGGGATGACCGGAATCGCCTCCAGGACCATCCACTCGGGCCGGTTGTCGGAGTCGCGGAGGCTCTCGACGACCTTGAGCCGCTTGGTCAGGTCCTTCATCTTCTGCTTGCTGGAGGTCTCGGTCAGCTCCTGGCGGAGCTGCTTGGAGAGACCCACCAAGTCGATCCGGGCCAGGAGCTTGCGGACCGCGTCGGCCCCCATGTCGGCCTGGAAGGTGTCGCCGAACTGCTCGCGGGCCTTGCGGAAGTCCTCCTCGGTCAGGAGCTGCCTCTCCTTCAAGGGGGCGTCGCCGGGGTCGACGACGACGTAGTCCTGGAAGTAGATGATCCGCTCCATGCTCGACGTCTTCATGTCGAGCAAAGTCCCGAGGCGGCTGGGCATCGCCTTGAAGAACCAGATGTGGACCACCGGCGCGGCCAGCTCGATGTGGCCCATCCGCTTGCGGCGGACCCGCGAGTGCGTCACCTTGACGCCGCAGCGGTCGCAGATCATCCCCTTGTACTTCATCCCGCGGTACTTGCCGCAGGCGCACTCCCAGTCCTTCTCGGGCCCGAAGATCCGTTCGCAGAACAGGCCGTCCTTCTCGGGTCGATAGGTCCGGTAGTTGATCGTCTCTGGCTTCTTGACCTCGCCGAAGGACCAGCTCCGGATGTCGTACGGAGAGGCCAGCCCGATCTTGACGGCGCCATAATCGTTGATACGATCGTAGGCACTTTCGCCCATGCTCACGAGACACGCTCCTCTGCATGCCGGTCGGCGATGCGGAAGTGGGGTAGTTTCGGGGGAAAGTCAGCTCAACAGTCGTTGGTCGGTCGCGCAAATCGAGCCCAAGTTCGGTCATTCGAAAGACAAAGGCCCGCGGCCCCGCCCCCCCGTCGCGGAAGGGTCGTCGCGGTTCAGACGGCCATCCTGCCCGTATCGATGGCCACCGGCAACCTCCCTGGCCGGACGTCATGGACCCCAAGTTTCAAGTCGAAACCTCGAAGACGCGGCGGTAGGATCGCCCCGGAAGTCCGGGCACGACGCCGCCGTTGGAGTCGGTTCTTGTCAATAATAATCGAACCCGCCAGGGATTCCAAGGAATATCCGCTTGACACCCCCGTTTTTCCCTTCGCGTCGACCCCGATCAGGGATCATGGCGATTGCGGCCGGGTGATCCGGACCAGTTGATCTTCCAAAGAGGGGCGAGCGAGGATTTCACGATGAATCCGGGAGGCCAGGGCGGTCGTGTCGCGATCTCGAGTGCAGACCAGGATGCCGCCATGACGGCCCATCTTCCGGTGAAGATTGATGAAATCGCGACGGTTGAATGTCAGCATGGCCCGATCCAGGCCGATGGCGAATGCCAGGACGTCGGCATCCTCGATCCCTTGGTTCCCCTGGCCAGCCTCCTGGACCGTAAGGACGTCGAGGCCAAGCTTTCGCAACTCGACGACGACCGGATATTCGAAATCCTCGTCGGCATACAACCCGGCCATCCCTCACGCATCCTCATCCGCGCGGATGGCCTGATCGACCTCCTCGCGGTTGCGGTCGTAATAATCCCAGGCGGTTTCCAGGTCGACCTGGGTCAAGTCGGGATGACGATCGAGGATTTGGGCATCGGTCAGGCCCAACCGCCGCCACTGCACCAGGCCGGCGACGCCGTGGCGAGTCTTGCGGATGCAGGCGTCGCCGCTTCGAACGCCGGGGCTTTTCTCGATCCAACTGGCCACTTGGACATCGGGCATGGGTGCCCTCCAGCGAAGGTGTCCGGTCAATCCTGATCGTCGATGTCCTCCGGGGCGACGACACGGATGTTCGCCGCGTGGGCGATCCGTCGGATGAGTTCAGGATACCGGACCCGATACAGGCTGAACAGTTCATGCAAGTTGTGAATGACCTGGCCATGCGAGTCCTCGGGGATCTCGGCGACTTCCAGCGCACCCCGAGCCAGTTCGTAGCGATAGCCGAACACTTCGTCCGCCTCGCGGAACTCCTCCAGGGTCATCCTCCGGCCGTGGTCGGCCGGACCGATGCGGAGTCGGTCGATGGCCATGAGCATCGCCCCCGGTTCCATCTCGTGACGATCTCATCAAGCGAACTGGGCAACCTCGGCCCAGTTGGCGGAGAGTTGCGGGAGTTGCCGGGCCGCGTCGTCGTCGGGAGCCGACATGCCGAGCGTGGTGAAGCGGACCCATCCACCGCAGGCCGGGCAATGGCCGACGTACCCCGTCCCATCCCACCAGGCCCGGACGAGCGGCCGATAGATCCCCTCCGGGTCGCCGTGGAGTTCGAGCTTGAAGTCGATCCATTCCATTCGGTGGCCGCAGCCGGCATGCGGGCAGATCGGATCATCATAATGGACGTGAGGAGACGCCATGGCGCGGAGGCCGCCCTCTCGATAACATTGATCAAGACGTTCGATCTCGGCGTGAGGCAGGGTCGTCGGCTTCGACATCGAAAGTCTCCGGGCTCAAGTCCAGCCCGGCCCCTCAATGATCGCGTCGAGGGGCCGGTCGACCATTAGATCCGCTTATTCTCGTGCTGCATGTTCAACCCGAGGCTGCGGATCTCGTTGGTGAGGACGTCGAAGCTGGCGAGGGTCCCGGCTTCGAGCGTGTTTTCGCCCTTGACCATCGCCATCGGGAAAATTTTGTTCGGCTCTCGAAATCGTCGCATTTAAGCATCAATCGTTTACCTATAAGTGTGGGCAAGCAGGCAAACGTAGGCAATTGTTATCCAAACGCAGTAAACAGCGAACGGATTGGAGATCGTATCCTACCCGAAGTATTTGATGAGGAAGATAGCCAAGAGCAGCAGTGCCGCCATAATCGCACCGATTTGTATAGATTCTTGCTGGGATTTTCTTCTGCACGCTTCAGCGGCGGCCTGCGCCGCGATCTCCTTCCGGAGAATTCTGACGCCCTGGGTCGCCTGCCAAAGGACGGTCTTCAGATCCGGAGACGGCTTGAAATCTTCGATGACGAAGAGCTTGCGGCCTTCTTGTTTCCTCAGTTTGGCGATGTCGAGCTTGATACCTCCATCGGCGGTGGCGATGAAGACCGCGAAGAACCCTCGATCGACCAAGAGTTCGACCGCGTACCCAAGGATCAAGCGATCGACCAAGGAATCGGCGCCGAGGATTTCGCCCGAGGCGTGGGGTCGCGTGTTGGGCTTCAACTCAACCTCCTGGAGTTGGAAGCCGTTGCCGTCGTCGCTCATCAAAGACGCGACGATGGCCCGCGCGCGCTTCGCCTTGCCCTCCTTGGCAGGATCGCGGAAGTGCCGATGAATCTCTTCCTTGACCTCGCCCGGAACGACCTGGGTGAACGTGACCGTCCGATCGAGTTCCTCCTTGGGAATGTCCTTTGGCAAATGGAGCGATAGATCGACACAGCATCCGTTCATCAAGAACGATGTATCGTAGATGATTGCAATGTGGTGGGGCCGGCCTTTCATCAAGAACGATATATCGTAGATGATTGCACCGTGCTGGAGCCGGCCTTTACCTCCCGGATGGGCCGCGCCCGCAAAGTAGGGATCTGTCGTCGGGGCGGGTCCCTTCATTGCCAAGGTTCGCGAGGACTGGGTCTTGTGGGCCCTGACGTCGATCACCTGGCTCGCCACGAGCTGACGCGTGTCGACATCGACAACGTGGAGACAGTAATCGTGCTCCAGGTCGAGCACAGGCAGGTCGGCCTCGTAATGGCCAGCCGTGGGCTCGCGCATCCTGGCGTAGGGCTCTCTGCCCCTGGGGCGGTGCCAGGTGTATGTTCCGGGGTCAAAGAACATCCCGGTCCGCAGTCTCTCGATGGCAAAGTCGCGCTTGCGCCCGCCGGCCGCCTTTAGCACTATCAGACGGTCTGTCATGTCGCGTCCTAGTCCAGCTCGATGCCCCGACCAGAACGGGGGTCGTTCGAAAGGGGCGGATCCCCATCAATCGCCGCGTCGTCCTCGCGGATCATCTCCTGGCGACGTCGGGCGAGGTCTTGGGCACCGGGCTGATTCATCCACTCGAAGACCGCGTCGAACACGTCCTCAACCTCCGCGTCGGCCGAGAACGAGCGGACCTTGACGCGCATCCCGCACTGAGAGCAGTCGGCATAGAGCTCGAATGGCGAGACGGCCACTCGCGATCCACAATGTTCGACGACCCGTTGCAGCGGTAACGACCGGATGGCCTCCAATAGGCCCTCGGTGATCTCGGCCTCCGAATTCTGTTCGAGTTTCACGTCATGCCAACTCCATAAGAGCTTGCTTAAATTGAGCACGGGCCATCAGTGCTCCTGGTCGCAACTCCGCATGAGCATCCCGGAGCCGTTCGGGCAAAGAGTTCGCGCCGGGGACTGAAACCACTGCCAGACCCTTGGACTCGACCTCGGATTGGTCGAGGAGAATGCCGTGGCTTCCGGGACGAAAGGCGGCGAGGATTTCGACCTCCGAGAGCGGCGGGTCGGCTGCCTCGAGGACAAACACGGAAATTCCTTCCTCTCCCTTTCTGAGTTGAAACGCCGGCCGCCCGGGTTCGGTGACACGGAGGAGCATGTAGCCTACCCTAAAGGACGGGCGGGTGGGCACGACAACCTGAACGTGCCGCACCCACCCGCTTTAAAGCTAACCCGCCCGATTGGCCCTAGTCAACGCCTGTCAGATCCGCTTCTTCTCGAGCTGCATGTTCAGTCCGAGGCCGCGGATCTCGTTGGTCAACACGTCGAAGCTGGCCGGGGTCCCTGCTTCGAGGGTGTTCTCGCCCTTGACCATCGACTCGTAGATCTTGGTCCGCCCCTCGACGTCGTCGCTCTTGACGGTGAGCAATTCCTGGAGGATATAGGCGGCCCCGTAGGCTTCGAGGGCCCACACCTCCATCTCGCCGAATCGCTGGCCGCCGAACCGGGCCTTGCCGCCCAGGGGCTGCTGGGTGATGAGGGAGTAGGGGCCGGTGGCCCGCGCGTGGATCTTGTCGTCGACCAAGTGGTGGAGCTTGAGCATGTAGATGTAGCCCACCGTCACCCGCTGGTCGAACTTCTCGCCGGTCCGGCCGTCGTAGAGGATGGCCTTGCCGTTCTCGGGCAGGCCGGCGTCGACCAGGCACTTGCGGATCGTGTCCTCGGTGGCCCCGTCGAAGACCGGGCAGATCGCCTGGAACCCGAGCTTGGCGGCGGCCCAGCCCAGGTGGGTCTCCAGGATCTGGCCCACGTTCATCCGGCTCGGCACGCCCAGCGGGTTGAGCAGGATCTCGACCGGGGTCCCGTCGGCCAGGAACGGCATGTCCTCCTCGGGGAGGATCTTGGCGATGACCCCCTTGTTGCCGTGGCGGCCGGCCATCTTGTCGCCGACCGAGATCACCCGCTTGGTCGCGATGTAGATCTTGACCATCTGCAAGACGCCCGAGGGCAGCTCGTCGCCCCGCTTCAGGCTGTTGAGCCGGCGGTCCTTCTCGTCGCGGAGCGACTCGATCCTCGGCGAGTACTGGCGGACGACCTTGCGGGCCTCGGCGGCGCGCTCGGGGCTCCGGAGGTCGAGGGTTTCGAGCTTGAACCGCTCCGACTCGTCGGCCAGGTTCTTGGGGTCCTTGTCGCGCCCGAACGGCTTGCCGGTGGTCGGGTCGGTGACCGGGCCGCCGAGGACTTCCTCCAGCGCCTTGATCATCTGCTTGTATTCGTCGGCGATCTTGACGCTCTCGGTCGCCTCGGTGTCCTTCAGCTCCTTCTCGAAGTTCTTCCGCTCTTCCTCGTTCAAGCTCATCCGGCGGCTGAACCGCTGGGTGTTGATGACGATCCCTTCGACGCCCGAGGGGACTTCGAGGCTGTCGTTCTTGACGTCCTCGCCGGCCCGGCCGAAGATCGCGTGGAGCAGCTTCTCCTCGGGGGTCAACTCACTCTTGGACTTCGGCGCCACCTTGCCGACCAGGATGTCGCCGGGCTTGACGTAGGTCCCGATCCGGACGATCCCGTTCTCATCCAGGTTCCGGAGCGCCTTCTCCGAGACATTGGGGATGTCGCGGGTGAACTCCTCGCGCCCCAGCTTGGTCTCGCGGATCTCAATCTCGAACTCCTCGATGTGGATGGACGTGTAGACGTCCTCCTTCACGATTCGCTCGGAGAGGATGATCGCGTCCTCGAAGTTGTACCCGTCCCAGGCCATGAAGCCGACCAGGACGTTCCGGCCCAGGGCCAGTTCCCCCTTGTAAGTCGCGGCGCCGTCGGCCAGGATCTCCCCCTTCTTGACCTCCTGGCCGGGCGAGACCACCGGCTTCTGGTTCAGGCAGGTCCGCTCGTTCAGGCCAACGTACTTCCGGAGCTTGTAGATGATGTTGTGGTCGAGGATGATCCGGGTGGCGTCGACGTAGGTGACCGTCGCGTCGTGCGGGGCCTTGACGATCATCCCCGAGTTCATCGCCACGGCCCGCTCCAGGCCGGTCGCGACGATCGGCGGCTCGGCCACCAGGAGCGGGACCGCCTGGCGCTGCATGTTCGAGCCCATCAACGCCCGGTTGGCGTCGTCGTGCTCCAGGAACGGGATCAGGCCGGCCGAGACGCCCACCATCTGCTTGGGCGAGATGTCCTGGAACTGGACCTGCTCGGTCGGGATGGTGTGGAAGTCGGTCTGGTACCGGGCGATGACCTGCGGCCCCTTGAGCTTGCCGTCCTCGTCGGTGGGCGCGTCGGCGGGGGCCAGATAGGCTTCGCTCTCCTCGTCGGCCCGCATCCAGACGACATGGTCGGTCCGGTGACCGTCCTTGATCTGGCGGTACGGGGTGACGAGGAAGCCGTACTCGTCCACGCCGCCGTAGATCCCCAGCGAGCTGATCAGGCCGATGTTGGTCCCTTCAGGCGTCTCGATCGGGCAGATCCGGCCGTAGTGCGAGATGTGGACGTCGCGGACCTCGAACCCGGCCCGCTTCCGGTTCAGGCCGCCCGGCCCAAGCGCCGAGAGCCGCCGCTCGTGGGTGAGCTGCGCCAGTGGATTGGTCTGGTCGACGACCTGCGACAGCTCGCCCCGGCCGAAGAAGTACTCGATCGCCGCGCTGATGCTCTTGGGGTTGATCAGGCTCCGGGGGGTGATGTCCTCGGCGTCCTTCAGGCTCATCCGCTCCTGGACGGTCCGGCGGAGCTTGAGGAAGCCCTTGCGGAGTTCGTCGGCGGCCAGCTCGTCGATGGTCCGGAGCCGGCGGTTGCCCAGGTGGTCGATGTCGTCGACGTGACCCTTGCCCTTGCGGAGGTTCAGGATGTAGCGGATCGCGTTGACGTAGTCGAGCGGATCCAGGGTCATCTGATCGTCGGGAATCGTCTGGGTGAACTTCCGGTTGATCCGGAATCGGCCGACCTTTCCCAGGCGGTAGCGGTTGGTGTCGAAGAACTTCTCGTGGAAGAGTTCCTTGGCTTTTTCGAGCTGGGGCGGGTTGCCCGGACGGAGCCGCTGGTAGATCCGGAGCAGGGCGCTCTCGTGATCGGTGGTCGGGTCTTCCTGGAGCGACTGGAGGATCAGCTGATCCTTGACGTCCTTGAGGAGGCTGACCACGCCGATCTTGGCGTCGGCCAGGACCTGGCCCGAGACCTTGGAGATGGTCGCCCCGCTCTCGATCAGGACCTCGCCGGTGTTGGGGTCGACGATGTCGCCGCAGGCGATTCGCCCTTCGAGCTTGGCGGCGGCGTCGGGGGCGCTGGTGTCGATGTCCTCGGCCTCGTAGAACGCCTGGAGGATGGCGTCATCCGACGAGAACATCGGGCTCATCGCCCGGAGCAGGGTCATCGAGGAGAACTTGCCCGACTGGTCGATCCGGACGCCGAGGGTGTCCTTCTTGGTGACTTGCAGCTCGATCCAGCTCCCGCGCTCGGGGATGACCCGGCAGGCATGGAGCTTCTTGTCGCCGGCCTCAATGTCGACGACGAAGTCGACCCCGGGGCTCCGGTGAAGCTGACTGACCACGACGCGCTCGGCACCGTTGATGATGAACTCGCCGCCGCCGATCATGATCGGCATGTCACCGAGGTAGACCGACTCCTCGAGCGCCGTCTCGCCCTTGTTGAGCCGGAGCCAGACGTGGAGCGGCCGGCCGTAGGTCAGGCGGAGCTGGCGGCACTCGTCGGGCTCGTAGCGCGGCTTGCCCAGGTCGAACTTGATGTATTCCAGCTTGAGGGTCTTGTCATAGCTCTCGATCGGGAAGATCTCGCGGAACACCCCCTCCAGGCCGGCGTCGGCGCGTCCCTCGGCCGGGAGATCGGCCTGGAGGAACCGCTCGTAGCTCCGGGTCTGGATCTCGGTCAGGTCGGGGACCGGGTGAACGTCGTAGATCTTGCCGAAGTTCCGCTGCCGCTCGGGGGTGATGCGCCGCACGGTGCTCGCAGTGGGCATGAAAAACGCTCCTCAAGGGAGATAGGTGGGCGCGGGCGTCCGGCCAGGATCGATGGGACCGCGTTCTATCCGGGGCCGGGCGATGCGTGGCGGACCGGAGGGCCAGGCAAACCCCCGCCGCGCGCCGAAGCACCCCGGCGGCGACGCAAGCGGTCGGGGCCGGGGCGGGTAGATCGAAAAGGACGGGGGGCATGCCCCCCTCTCAAGGTCGGGGGGCCGCCAGGGTTCTTCGCGGGAAAAACCGAGGGGGGCGTGGTCGCCGCGGCTCCCACCGGATCAGGGGGACGGCCCGGAAGACTTCCGGGCCACGCGATCACTTGACTTCCATGGTGGCGCCGGCCTCTTCCAGTTCCTTCTTGAGCTTCTCGGCGTCGTCCTTGGAGATCCCGGTCTTGATCGTCTTCGGGGCGGCCTCGACGGCGTCCTTGGCCTCCTTGAGGCCCAGGCCGGTCGCGGCGCGGACGACCTTGATGATCCCGATCTTCTTGGCCGCGTCGTATGCCTTGAGGACGACGTCGAACTCGGTCTGGACTTCCTTCGGGGCGACCGGTTCGGCCGGGCCGGAGGCCATGGCGGGGCCGGCGGCGACGGCGGCGGGCTTGATGCCGTGGACCGTCTCCAGGTAGTCGCCCAGCGCCTTGGCTTCGAGGACGGTCAGCTTGACGATCGACTCGCCCAGGGTCTTGATGTTGTCAGCGAACGAGGTGACTTCGGCGGTGGCCATGGTTCAATCCGATCCTTTGCGAAAGATCCTCGCGGGCGACCCGCGGGGCTTGTGTGGGTGGGGGTGCGTGACAAGCACACCCGAGCGATCTCGGCGACTTCCTGGCATTTCGCGATGATTTCGATGCGTCCTGGACCGATCAGGCCCCTTCCGCGGGGGCCCCTTCCGGGGGGGCCGCCTCGGCGACGCCCTGGGCGTCGGCCTCATCATCGGCCGGGGCGCCTTCGGACAGGGTCTTGAGCTGGCCGAGCAGGCCGCTCGCCGGGGCGTTGGCCAGGCTGATGACTCGGCTGACCGGGGCCAGGGCCAGGCTGACCACCCGGCCGATCAGGGCCTCGCGGCTGGGGAGCTTGGTGATGTCCTCGACCTGGTCCGGGCCGATCACCGTCCCGTCGACCGAGCCGCCCTTGATCTGCGGCTTCTTGAGCTTCTTGACCTGGGCCGCGGTCTCCTTGGCCAGCTCGGCGACCCCGCCGCCGCCCCAGACGACCACGCTCGGGCCTTCCAGGAAGCGCGAGAGGCCCCCAATCCCCATGTCTTCGAAGACGCGCCGGGCCAGCGTGTTCCGCAGGACTCGCATCTTGATCGACTTCTTGCGAAAGTCGCGGCGGAGCTGGAACTCGGTGACCGCGTCCAGCCCCTTCAGGTCGAGGATCAGCAGCGACCGGTCGCCATCGAGCTCGGTCTTGAGCTGATCCATCATCAATTCTTTGACGTACTTGCTCATCTCAGTCGCCTCGTCCGGTGCGACGCGGGGGGCGAGATCCGCCCCGCTCGGCCACCGCTCCCAAAAGGGGTCCGGGTCAAGCCAGGACCCGGATGCCCGGGCTCATGGTCGCCGAGATCGTGATCGATCGAATGTACGTCCCTTTGGAGGCCGCCGGCTTGACCGTCCGGAGGTGAGTGAGGAACGTGTTGATATTGTCAAGAAGCTGATCGTCGGTGAAGTTGATCTTCCCGACCGGCGCGGCGACGTTCCCGCCCTTGTCGCTCCGAAACTCGATCTTGCCCGCCTTGAACTCGCGGACGCCCGCCGAGATGTCCGTCGTCACGGTCCCCGAGCGTGGCGACGGCATCAGCCCCCGGGGGCCGAGCAGCCGGCCCAAGGGGCCAACGACGCCCATCATGTCGGGAGTGGCCAGGGCGACGTCGAAGTCCAGGAAGCCACCCTTGATTCGCTGCGCCAGGTCGTCGCCGCCGACGATATCGGCCCCGGCGGCGGTTGCCTTCTCGGCGTTCTCCCCCTGCGCGAACACAGCGACTCGGACCGTCTTACCGATCCCGTGCGGGAGGGCGACCGATCCTCGGACGTTCTGGTCGCTCTGCCGGGGGTCGATTCCCAGATTCGTCGACACCTCGACCGACTGAATGAATTTCGTGGTGCCAAACGTCTTCAATTGCTTGATGGCGTCGGCCAGGGGGATCGGGTCGAGCGATTGAACCCGATCGCGCAATGCGCGATACCGCTTCGATTGCATCTTCAATTCACGCACTCCAGAGGGAGGGCTGCCGCCTGTCCGAGGCAACCGTCAAGGTCGAGGGGTCGCGGCGGGCGGTCGCGCCGGCCCCAGGTCGAACGACCCGACGGCATTTCCACGGCCGATCAAGGGAGCGGACGAACCGCCCCCGGATCAGCCCTTGATCTCGATCCCCATGCTCCGGGCGGTCCCGGCGATGATCCGGCAGGCGTGCTCCAGGTCCCGGGCGTTGAGGTCGTTCAGCTTCGTCTCGGCGATCTTCTTGACCTGGTCGGGGGTGACGGTGCCGACCTTGACCTTGTGCGGCTCGGCCGACCCCGAGGCGATCCCGGCGGTCTGTTTCAGGAGCACGGCGGCGGGCGGACTCTTGGTGATGAACTCGAACGACCGGTCGGAGTAGATGGTGATCTCGACCGGGATGGTCGTCCCCTTCATCTCCTTGGTCCGCTCGTTGAACTGCATCACGAACTGGCCGATATTCACCCCGTGCTGGCCCAGGGCGGGGCCGACCGGTGGCGCGGGAGTCGCCTGGCCGCCCGGGCACTGGAGCTTGACCTTGGCCGTCATCACCTTCGCCATCGTCCGCTCGCTCTCGCAAAAAAGGACCCGGGATCGGGGCAGGGGGGACGCCCCGGCCGCCCGAATCCCGAGTCTCGTGAAGGTTCAGAGCCGTTCCACCTGCCAATATTCGAGGTCGACCGGCGTCGGCCGGTTGAAGATGATCAGCATGACCTTGACCAGGCCGCGGGCTTCAATAACTTCCTCGACGGTCCCCTCGAAGTTCTCGAACGGACCGTCCTTGATCTTGACCCGGTCGCCGCGTTCCACGTCGATCCGGACCTTGGGCAGTTCCGCCGAGGAGCCCTGCTCCTGCTCATTGAGCATCTGGTTGACCTCGGTCGAGGTCATCTTGGACGGCGTCCCGTGCGCCCCGACGAAGTCGCCCACGCCCGGGGTCTCGCGGACCGTGAACCAGGTCTTCTCGTTCAGCTCCATCTCGACCATGATGTAGCCGGGATACGTCTTCCGCTCGACGGTCCGCTTCTTGTTATTGCGAATCTCGGTGATCTTCTCGGTCGGGACCACAATCCGCCCGAAGAACCGCTGGAGCCCCTGAATCTTGACCCGGCGCTCCAAGGCATCACGGATCGTATCTTCACGGCTACTCTGGACTTTCAAGACATACCAGACCAACTCGGGCGCCGGATCCTCATCAGGATCGGGCACGACCGGAGCGGCGGCGGGCGGCACGTCCGGAGGGATCGGCTCAAGTTCGGGCTCCTGCCCGGCAAGGCCGCCGTCGGGGGTCAGCTCCTCGACCCGGTGTGGGCGCTCGGGTTCGACCGCGGAGGGGGCGTCGGCCCAGTCGGACGCCGCGCCCGGTTCGGAGGACTCGTCGGTCGGGTGGTTCATGCGAGGCCGTTGCGGAAGGAGGTTAGGTCGCGTCGCGGCAAGCGAAGCGTCGGCCCCAGGGGGCCGGGGCATCAAGCGTTCGAGCCGAGGGCGCTGGTGTCGCGGAACCGGAGCACGCCGATCAACTGGAGTAGATTCGACCAGACCCAGTCGACGCCGAAGAGGAAGACCGCCATCAAGGCCACGGTCACCAGGACGACCGTCGTGGCCCGCTTCAGGTCGTCGCGACTGGTCCACGACACCTTGTTCATCTCGGCTTCGGTCGCGATCAGGAACTCGACAAAGGGCGGGTACTGAAGAAGTCGGAAGGTCACCCAGGCCAGGGCCAGGCCGATCAATGCCGGAACGCCGTAAGCGGTCGCGGCAGTCGACTGGGCACCGAGCGTCAGCGACAGTTCGCGGAGCCCGAAGACGATGGTCAAGCCGAGGCCGACCGCAGTCCAGAGCCGGGCCAACTTCCCCTGCAACGGCTTGTAGAGGTTGGCCTGCACCAGGTTCGCCAGGAACGGGGCGAATCGACGCTTCGAGTCTCCGGTCGAACCCCCCTTGGCGACCTTGATCGGCTTCGCGGTCGGCGACCCGTCTTTGACTTTACCCATGGCGCCTGTCTCACTTCCGGGGGACTGATCCGACGGGGCCACTCCGGGACCCGCCGAGCACGAGCGGAGGGAATCGAACCCCCAACCGCCGGTTTTGGAGACCGGTGCTCTACCAATTGAGCTACGCTCGTAGCGATCGGGCCGGCCCGACGATCGAAAGGGACGGGCCGGCGACGAAGTCTCGCCGCCGACGGGTCCGATCGGTCACTTCTTCCGCGATTCCTTGTGCGTCGTGTGCTTTCGCTCACGCCGGCAGTATTTGCTGCGCTCGAGCCGCTCGGCCCCGCGCGTTTCCTTCTGGGTCCGGTAATTCCGTTCCCCGCACGAGGTGCATTCCAACCAGACGTATTCGCGCATCGCCCCGCTCCTGGAACGGACCCGCCGAAACGACGAAGGACGATGGGGCGGGCGGTCAGGCGAGAGCCCGTCGGTTCCGCCCGATCCACCGTCAATGACGTCGCGCCCCGGCGGGGGCCCAAACTCACTGGAGGATCTTGGTCACCACGCCGGCGCCCACCGTCTTGCCGCCTTCGCGGATCGCGAACCGGAGGTTCGCCTCCATGGCGACCGGGGTGTGCAGCTCGACCGTCATCTTGATGTTGTCGCCCGGCATGCACATCTCGGCTTCGCTGTCGTCTTCCGACAGCAGGTTGAGCACCGAGCCGGTCACGTCGGTCGTCCGGAAATAAAACTGGGGACGATACCCCTTGAAGAACGGGGTGTGACGGCCGCCTTCGTCCTTGCTGAGGACGTACACCTCGGCCTCGAACTTGGTGTGCGGCGTGATCGAACCCGGCTTGCAGACGACCTGGCCGCGCTCCAGGTCCGTCTTCTCGACACCACGGAGTAAGATCCCGACGTTGTCGCCGGCCTGGCCCTGGTCGAGCGTCTTCTGGAACATTTCAACGCCGGTCACGGTCGAGTTCTTGTTCTTGTCGAATCCAACGATCTCGACCGAGTCTCCGACCTTGATGATCCCACGCTCGATCCGGCCGGTCCCGACGGTGCCGCGCCCCTTGATCGAGAACACATCCTCGATCGGCATCAGGAACGGCTTGTCGATCTCCCGCATCGGCTCGGGGATGTACTCGTCCATGGTCTTGACCAGGTCGAGGATCGGCTTGGAGGCGACCGGGTCGGTCGGGTTCTCCAGCGCCGGGCGGCTGCAACCCCGAGTGATCGGAATGTCGTCGCCGGGAAATTTGTAATGCGTCAGGAGCTCGCGAAGTTCGAGTTCGACCAGCTCCAGCAGTTCCTCGTCGTCGACCAGGTCGATCTTGTTGAGGAAAACGACCAGCGCGGGGACGCCAACCTGGCGGGCCAGCAAGATGTGCTCGCGGGTCTGCGGCATCGGGCCGTCGGCGGCCGAGACGACCAGGATCGCCCCGTCCATCTGGGCGGCGCCCGTGATCATGTTCTTGATGTAGTCGGCGTGGCCCGGGCAATCGATGTGGGCGTAGTGCCGCGTTTCACTCTCGTACTCGACGTGGGAGACGGCGATGGTAACCGTCTTGTTGGCGTCGCGGACGGTGCCACCCTTGGCGATTTCCGAATACGCCTTCGCCTTGGCCTGGCCATGCGCGGCCAAAACGGCGAGGAGGGCGGCCGTCAGGGTCGTCTTGCCGTGGTCGATGTGCCCGATCGTGCCCACGTTGACGTGCGGCTTCGTCCTCGAAAAAAGTTCCTTGGCCATCGTTGCTCCCGTCGTCTCCTGGAAATCGTGGGCGTGGTGACGTGTCCGCCGTGTCGCCCCGCATCAAAACCCACGATCAAGATGGGCCACCGGGCGGTGGGGTGATTGGCTCTCAAGCCACGGGACGCTCCCGATCCGCCGGGGCGAAAGGGATGCAGACCCGAAAGCTGCCGCTGGGATTTGAACCCAGGACCTCGTCCTTACCAAGGACGCGCTCTACCAACTGAGCCACGGCAGCAAAGAGATTCAGAGGATATCGGGTTGTGCGAACGGCTCGATCGGTTTCGGCGTCCCGACCACCTCCTCACTACGTCCGCCACGCCGCCTCAAAGCGGGTGATGGGAATCGAACCCACGTAGCCTGCTTGGAAGGCAGGTACTCTACCATTGAGTTACACCCGCAAATCGCACCCGACTCTGGCTTGGGTCGGGCGAGGGTCGCTGGGCGGATGGCGGGTCCGAGATGGGGCGAGGGGCCGGGCCGCTTCGTCACCGTTCGCTTCGTGGCATACTCCTGAAAAGGTGCGTCGCCGGGACGGCGGGGCATGGGTGGAGCAGGATTCGAACCTGCGAAGGCAATGCCACCAGATTTACAGTCTGGCCCCTTTAACCACTTGGGTATCCACCCGGTTACGGACGATCCGTCGCGATGCCGATTGTCCGCCCCGTAGTTCAATGCGGCCCGGAGAACGAAGCCCAGAGCCGGCAGGACCAGAGCTGGCGGTGAGAGTCGAACTCACAACCGTCGGTTTACAAAACCGATGCTCTGCCGATTGAGCTACGCCAGCCACCGCGAAGCCATGAAAATCACAAATATACCTGGCGATTTAGCGATTGCAAGCGATTTTTTGATCAACTACCGCATTTCCACGGCGAGGGCGGCCCGGCCCGACGAAAGCGACCGCGGCGACGGGCAAGGGGCCGGTCGGACGCGGTCGACTGAGGAACGAGCAACGAAGGCCGAGGTTAACCTAGCCGAGAGGGCCCGCCTCATGCAAGGGGGGACCGCCGAATAATCGCTTCTTTTTCGAGGTGAGTTCGACAACGATCCTGCGCTCATTGATTTCGCGATGCGGCGTCCGCCTTTCTCGACCCCTGTCGGCTGGGATCCGATCGGCCGAGATCAAGAGATTGAGACGACTTCCGCGATCTGAGTTCCGGAGACGCCCCGCCTTGACCGACCGGCCCCGAACGTCCCAATCCGCCCTGGCTTTCGAGACTTCCTCGGTCCTGCCCGGGCCTTGGACGGCCGAATTCTGATTTTCGCCCTTCATCATCAATGCATTTTTCGGGTCAGACCGGTTCCCTCGGAGATCCGACGGCATGAGAGTTGACCCGGTTCCCCGTTGTCCTCGCCTTGCTCCCAAGATGAGGTCGTGCGGGACGACTAGAGGCTGATTCAGTGTCATCGGTCTCGAAGTTTCTGGCCCACCTCAAGCCGAATTCTTTGCGATGAAGACCTCACTCCGATTGATGGGATCGATCTTCGGAGGCGACCGGACTCCACTGCCGACCGGCATAAACCTGTCCTCTTCGAAGGCTCCGATTGATAAGGTGGCACGGCGCCTCTCGATTTCGAGGGGGAAGGCGGTCCTGGTGATCTTCATCGTCGCGATTGGTCCGGTGGCGACTGCCCGTCTTGACTGGGTTCGCCGGTCGTCCTGGGACGGGGTCTTCCGCCCTCCTTCGGGGGTCCTTCTAGCCCACTTCTCGGGTCATCTCCAGAGGAATGACGACATCGAAACCTTGATTCCCGAGGCGGTCAGCCAGGACGTCCGGGCCCTGATCGACGGAGGCTCCGAATCCTGATGAACCTGGAATCAAACCTGGCCGCCGAGGCGCAGACGTCCGGCCGGCGGTCGAGGGCCTTCGTGGTCCTGAACCCGAAATCCGGCTCCTGCACCGTCGCCGACGTCCGACGAGCGATCGACTCGCATCTGGGCGGGTTGGAAATCGAGATCCACGAGGTTTCCCATGGGGACGACCTCCGGGCGATCGTCCGATCGGCCATCGACCGGGGGTGCGACCCGATCGTCGCGGCCGGCGGGGACGGGACCGTCTCGACCGTCGCCGACGTCCTGGTGGGGACCGAGGCCCACCTGGTCGTCCTCCCCCTGGGGACCGCCAACGTCCTGGCCCGAGAGCTAGGGATCCCGGTCGACCTCGAAGGGGCTTGCGAGTTGGGTTCCCACTGCGTGAAGCTGGGGAGCCTGGCCGGATCCGAGCACTCCGTCTTCCGGCTCGACGCCATGAAGGTCGGCGGTCGTCACTACTTCACCCAGCTCGGCGTGGGGATCGACGCCCTGATGATCCGTGACACGCTCGACGAGCACAAGAAACGGTTCGGCCGGCTCGCCTATCTGTGGACCGCCGCGATCCAACTGGTCGGGTTCCAGCCCCGCCGGTTCACGATCACCGTCGACGACCGGCCCCATGCCGCCAAGGCGTCGCAGGTCCTGGTGGCCAACACCGGGATGATGGGCCAGCCGGGACTTCGATGGGGACCCGACATCCGCGCCGACGATGGCCGGCTCGACGTCTGCATCGTCCGGGCTCGGACCGTGCTCGACTACCTCGGAATTTTCTGGCACGTTGTCCGGGCTCGGCACCGGCAGAGCCCCAACGTCCGATACCTTGTTGCCTCCCGGTCCGTGGTCATCGCCACCAAACATCCACTCCCGGCGCAGGCCGACGGCGAGATCGTCGGCGACACTCCGGTCCGCGTCGAGGTCGTCCCGAATGCGCTCAAGGTGGTCGTCCCTGCTGCCGGATAAGCCGGTCAAGGCTCACCCGGCCTCCCGCCCCCAACCCTCGGCCCAGGACCGATCGTCCAGACCAAGCGGGATCGCTAACGGTGTCGAATCATCGACCGAGCGGGCATACCGGCCCCGCCGGAATGCCGTGGCGTAAACCTCGGCTAGGTCAAGCCGGAGGTCGGGGTCGGGGGCTAGCAGCGGGAGCCAAATCGCCGGCAGGGGCCGGCGGATCGACCAGGCATAAACTTCGCAATCGGGCCGGCGATCCCCCCGGGCGACCAGTGCATAGGCGTCGCCGATCGGGAGCGGCCGACCCATCGGCAGGCGTCGACCGCCGACCAGGAAATCCAGCTCGATCACGTGGACCGGCCCCCGGAGCAGGGCGTCTCGCTTGGCGACGTATTGGCCAAAGCCCGGCTCAACCTTGTTATCGGGCGAGAGCAACTCGATCACGGCCACGAGCGACCGGTCGGGCCGGTGGAGGATCTCGATGAACGTCTCGCGGATCTCTTCGAGGATCGGTATCGGAATCGTGATCGGCTCGACCTCCAATGCCGCCCGGCCCCCTCGGTAGCTGGGTAAGCCGGGAGAATGCTCGATCGCCACATCGGGCCGGATCAACCGAACACTCGTGGGGTCATGTTCTACGAAATAAGTACGCTCCTCGATCCGTACCATGTATTGATCCGGGAGCAAATCCCCGATGGCGTCGCGGAGGTAGGTTGAGAAGGTGGCATGGAAATCCGGCCAGTATCCCTGGGCTTCCAGAAAAGGGTCGATGCCGGGGAAGGGGGTCTTCATGGTCGCTCCGCTCCGGGTCGATGGCGGACTCGCATCCGATCGAGCTTATCAGGCCGTGAAGCCCTCTGCACCGTCGGGCGTCGGGGAAACTGGAAGAAGCCCGATTGACTCGGTCGAGGCGTCCCGTTACACTCTTACTTTCCCCGCGAGCGTCGTCGAAAGCGGGGCGAGCACCTTGACACAATCGGTCCGGCGATCGATGAAGGGATCCCACGCGTGGCGGGCATAAGCAACGAACGGATACGCATCCGGATGGAAGCGTACGATCACACCATCCTGGACCAGTCGGCCAAGGATATCGTCGACACCGCCAAGCGGACCGAGGCCATCGTCCACGGCCCGATCCCCCTGCCAACCCGGATCGAGCGGTATACCGTGCTCCGGAGCCCGCACATCGACAAGAAGTCGCGGGAACAATTCGAGATCCGGACGCACAAGCGGTTGATCGACATCGTCCAGCCGACCAACAAGACGATCGACGCGCTGAACAAGCTGAGCCTCCCGGCTGGCGTCGACATCAAGATCAAGGCGGGCCCCTCGGGCGCCTGATCGGGTCGACCGTTGCCCAACCGGGCTCTGGCGTCGGGGGCCATCCCCCGGTCGCCGGCCCACACGTCGTCGGTGACCCCAGCTTCCCCGGCTCGGTCCCGTCGACCTCTGTTTTTATCGGACGTCGAGGCCGGCTCCGGCCTCCGTGGATGAATCCCTCTGCCTGGCGGTGGCCTCGGCCTCGCTTCGCAAGGGCCCCCGATTCCGGTCGGGAAGGGTTGGGGTGAGGATCGATCATGATCGTCGGATTGCTAGGCCGCAAAGTCGGCATGAGTCAGATTTTCGAGCCGGATGGGACGGCGGTGCCGGTCACGGTCCTGGAATGCGGCCCCTGCATGGTGCTGCAAGTTCGGACCGCCGAGCGTGACGGCTACCACGCGTTGCAACTCGGCTTCGACGACAAGAAGCGTAAGAGCGCGAGCAAGGCCGAGCGAGGCCACGCCCGGAAGGCGGATGCCGATGCCGAGCCGAAGCGTTACGTCCGCGAGATTCGCCAGGAATCGCCGGCCGAGGGGGTCGCCGAGGGGCAGATCCTGACGGTCGAGGTTTTCGGTAACGTCAAGAACGTCGACGTCGCGGGGACCAGCAAGGGGCGTGGCTTCACCGGCGTGATCAAACGGCACGGTTTCAAGGGCCTCCGAGCCACCCACGGCGTCAAGCGGATGCACCGCCATCCCGGCTCGTCCGGCCCCAGCGCCGACCCCGCCCACACCCGCAAGGGCATCAAGAAGCCCGGGCAGCACGGTAATGCCCGGATCACCGTGAAAAACCTCAAGGTGGTTCGGGTCGACCCGGCCAATAACTTGCTCCTGATCAGGGGGGCGGTCCCCGGAGCCAATGGTGGCTACCTGACCATCCGGCAAACCAACAAGGTCTGAGCCAACCGATGGCCCCGGCCGACGACCGGTCCGGGCCCGTGGGGCAATCGGGAAATGGATGAAATCATGTTGAGTGTCCCAGTCTACAACATTGCCGGCGAGAAGGTGGCCGAGGAGTCGATCGACCCGGCGGACTTCGGCGGTGCGGTCAACAAGCAACTCCTTCACGACGTCGTCCTGATGCACCTCGCCGCCCGGCGGGTGGGGACGGTCAACACCCGGGGCCGGGCCGACGTCGCCGGCTCGGGCAAGAAACTGTTCCGCCAGAAGGGGACCGGTAACGCCCGGGCCGGCTCGAAGCGGACCAACAAGCGGGTTGGCGGCGGCGTGGCGTTCGCCCGCCGGAACCGCGACTATCGCTACAGCATGCCCAAGAAGGCCGTCCGGGCCGCCATCCGGATGGCCTTGCTCTCGAAGTTCCAGGACAGCCAGGCAATCGTGATCGACGGACTCGTACCCGGCGAGAAACCCAAGACCAAGCTGGTGGCCCAGGCCCTCCGGTCGATCCGCCGGCCCGACTTGAAGGAGTCGGAGGCCGCCGTGGTCGAGGGGGAGTCCAAGGCCCAGGCGCTCCGCCGGACCCTGGAAGGGCGGACGATCCTGATGGGCCTGCCTGGCCTCGATCCGGTCCTCTACCGGAGCGCCCGGAACATCGAGGGAGTGCAGGTCGCCCCGGTGGCCGACTTCAACACCTACGACGTCCTCAAGCAACGCTATCTGGTGCTGACCCGCGAGGCGCTGGCCGTCCTCAAGGAACGGGTGAAGCAGAAGCCGACTCGTCGGCCCGATCTGACGACGGCCCCGGCCGCCTCGGAGGCTTGAAGTCATGGTCACGCTGTATCGCCCGCCAGTCTACGTCCGCAAGGGTCCGGCTCTGGAGCCTTACCAGGTCGTGCTCCGGCCACTGATCACCGAGAAGGCAACCCACCTCTCGGAGCGGCACAAGGCCTACACGTTCGAGGTCAACGTCAACGCCAACAAGACCGAGATCAAGGCGGCCGTCGAGGTCCTCTTCAACGTCAAAGTGGCCGACGTCCGGACCCAGAACCGCCGCGGCAAGCTCCGTCGCTACCGGCTCAAGGTCGGGCGGATGCGGAACTGGAAGAAGGCGATCGTCGCCCTCCACGACGACTACCGGATCGACTTTTACTGATCAACCTTCCGACGTGGCCTGGCTCGTCCCGGCCCTCGGACCTCGTGCCCCTGAACGATGACGCCTCCGGGCGTTGAGCAGAGCAGAAGGACGCGATTGCGATGGGTATTCGCTACTACAAGCCGACCAGCCCCGGGCGGCGTAACGCCTCGGTCAGCGACTTCTCGGAGTTGACCGACAAGAATAAGAAGCCCGAGAAGAGCCTGACCGAACCGCTCAGGAAGACCGGCGGCCGGAACAACCAGGGGTTCATCACCGCGCGACACCGCGGCGGCGGCCACAAGCGGATGTACCGGATCATCGACTTCAAGCGGAACGACAAGGACGGCGTCCCGGCGCAGGTGACCCACATCGAGTACGATCCGAACCGCTCGGCCCGGATCGCCCTCCTGGTGTTCCCCGATGGGGTGAAGCGGTACATCATCGCCCCCGAGGGGCTCAAGGCGGGCATGACCGTCACCAGCGGGCCGACCGCCGAGCCCAAGGTTGGCAACTGCCTGCCGATGTCGAGGATCCCGACCGGCCTGTCGATCCACAACCTGGAGATGCAGCCGGGCGGCGGGGCCAAGCTCTGCCGGTCGGCCGGCGTGGGCGCTACGCTGACGGCCCGCGAAGGGACCTGGGCACAGATCACGCTCCCCTCGGGCGAGGTCCGCCGGATCCCGGCCGCCTGCCGGGCCACGATCGGGATGGTCGGCAACTCCGACCACATGAACATCCACCTCGGCAAGGCCGGCCGGAAGCGCTGGCTCGGCCGCAGGCCGCACGTCCGGGGCGTCGCCATGAACCCGGTCGATCACCCGATGGGCGGTGGCGAAGGTCGGACCTCGGGCGGCCGGAACCCGTGCTCGCCGACCGGCAAGCTCGCCAAGGGCGGCAAGACCAGGCGCCGCCGAAAGCCGTCCAGTTCGGCCATCATTCGTCGTCGCCGGAGCGTCCGGTACGGCCAGCTCAAGGTTTGATCGGGGCAGCCCCCCGTCGCCGCCCGGACCCCCTGTCCGGTCGCCACGCCCTCAGGGCGGTGATCGGCCCGGTCGTCGGGGGCAACTCGAAACTCGTCGGATTCGGCACCAAGGCAGCAGGACATCATCGCCCCGCCACGCGGGGTCATTGACCCCGAGGGGTCGGGGACCGGAGATCCATGGGACGCTCGTTGAAGAAGGGCCCGTACGTCGTCGAGCGGCTGCTCGAGAAAGTGTACAAGACCGAGAACACCGGCAATCGCGAGCCGATCAAGACGTGGGCCCGCGCCTGCACGATCGTGCCCGAGTTCATCGGCAAGAATTTCGCCATCCACAATGGGCGGAATTTCATCAAGCTTTACGTGACCGAGGACATGGTCGGCCACAAGCTCGGCGAGTTCGCCCCGACCCGGACCTTCCGCGGCCATGGCGGCAAGGCGGGTAAGGGCGGCAAGCGTTGAGTCGGCGAGATCGACCGGCTCAGGACTCAAGGATTCGGAAGCCATAGCCACCTAAAGGGAGGACGGGAGCGTCGGGTATCAGGGTCATCGGGGCATCATCCCCTCGGCCTTGGGTCCCGGGTCGCGAGTCCTTAAGAGCGTCACATGCCGTCCTACACTGCCACCCATCGCTTCGCCCGGATCTCGGTGAGGAAGCTCCGGCCCATCCTCGACCTGATCCGCGGCAAGTACGCCGATGACGCCGTCGACATCCTTAGATACATGCCCCATCGCGGGGCCCGGATGATCGAGCAGGCCCTCAAGAGCGCCATGGCCAACGCCGAAGACAAGGGCGTCCGGAACGTCGGCGACTTGATCGTTTCCGACGCCCGGGGCGACGGCGGGCCGATGTTCAAGCGGCTCATGCCCCGCGCCCGGGGTATGGCGTACATGATCCGCCGCCGGAGCGCTCACATCATCATCGCCTTGACCGACCTGGAATCGTACCTGTCGCGCGGTGCGACGGCGGTTGGCGCGGAAGCGAACCGGGCTTAAACCAAGGACCACCCGATGGGCCAGAAGATCAATCCGACCGGCTTCCGCGTCGGGATCATGGAAGACTGGCGGAGCCGCTGGTACGCTTCCAAGCACGAGTTCTCCGACCTCCTGGTCGAGGACTTCAAGATCCGGAAGTTCATCAAGGGTAAGTACAGTTACGCCGGGATCCCCCGGATCGAGATCGAGCGGACCCGCGACGCCGTCACGGTCCTGCTGTTCACCGCACGGCCGGGTGTGATCATCGGCCGCAAGGGGGCCGAGGTCGAGAAGCTCCAGGAGGAGCTCCAGACGCTCACCGGCCGGCGGATCGAGATCAAGATCCAGGAGGTCGCCCGCCCCGAGCTTGAGGCGCAGCTGATCAGCGAGGACATCGCCGAGCAGCTCAAGAAGCGTTCCAGCTTCCGCCGGACGATGAAGCGGGCCCTCGAACAAACCATGGATGGCGGCGCCCGGGGCGTCAAGATCCAGTTGTCGGGCCGCCTCGGCGGCTCGGAGATGTCGCGGACCGAGGTGGCGAACCTCGGGTCGATCCCCCTGAGCACCCTCCGGGCCAAGATCGACTACGGGTTCTCCGAGGCCAAGACCGCGCAAGGCCACATCGGAATCAAGGTGTGGGTCAACCAAGGCGATCACCTGAAGGTGGAGGGCACGACCGATG
>JAABUP010003283.1_pt1 | contig 28845 bp, 29 predicted proteins | sample 5559201 | NCBI WGS metagenome assembly JAABUP01 (sample SAMN10711887, study PRJNA513373) | rock metagenome | isolation source: Antarctica rocks | place: Antarctica | reverse complement strand
GTGACGTGTTTGTGCGGACGATAGTAGATGCATAAATGGAGAATGGAGTCACTCGTATGCGGGGCATATGTGAAGTGGTAGAATAGCTCTCATTTGAGATGCCCTTTTTGGAAGCAAGATAGATAGCGTGTGAGATGTTTCTTTAGCTAGAGTTCCTAGTCGATGAGACCCGTGTTGATGATAAATTTTTGATCTTATCAAAATTATGATGGAATCGTTGCATATCTCAATCAAGGACCATTTCCCTTTCTCGCTTACCTTGCATCATGTATACATTCCCAAAAATCAACATTACTTTGTCTTCAAGCCTAGCAGAAACCAAATCGTCATGGACCAACCTTTTAAGCGGGCAATGCAATGCAATCAGACATCTCGCCACGTATTCTGTTCAAAAAGAAGGTTAGAACGTACCTACGCGCTCGGGTCCTGTGCTTATTTATGAGCGGGTCGTAGTATTGGACTGATGTGGGACTTGTATGTTTGTGAGAGATTTCACTGTTCATAGGGGTGGAATGTCGAGGTAATTCGTTACGTCTTCTACAGTTTCAAGCATGCTATGTATGCTGCGCTATGGTTTGCGAGGAGTAGAAGGAAAGGCGTGTTAGAGTGAGCACTTTTTGCTTGGCTGGCGCACATCCGAGACGTGATACTCGATTTTCAGGGCTGTTTCTCCCATGTAATAAGTCTTTATTTATTGGATCTGGGACTTGACACCGTTTTCCTGGAGCTACAAATAAGTTCCCTCATTCGTTACGGAGGAGTCTCGGCTGCTAGACAGCCTCAGAGTCACACTTGTTGTTCAGCTCGTCCAGTGAAATCGTATATGATCAAACAAGTCTCCTGGATTTGGACCTACTCTCTTATGGGAAGTTTCTAAAGATTGTTCTTACATCGTTCCATTAGAAGCACTAATGGATTAAGCAGTAAAGGAACTATTCTTATTTAGAGAAGCAGTGACCCCAGCGGCTCGATCTAAGAAGTCGGAGAGATCTTCGCTGTGGCGCTGTCGAGAAAAGACACAAATAGGATGAGATCAGGTAAAGATTTGCGTACAACGTGCGCAAGCCAACTCGAGTCATCATAATCTTTCCAGCCTGTCTCCAGATTTGCTGCCTGTCAGCAGTGCTGCTATGACCCCAATATAGCATGGTCAGTGCCATGGACGACTCTTTCACGCGGTTACGATTGTTGTTGGTGTGATCAAAGGCAAGCAACATTGAGCAAATGTATTGCCTTCCTCGCCGCGCTGATCAGTGTTCTAGGCTAGCCAAGGCACCTATGCAGTTTCAAAGGCACATTTTGTCTGGTCGATTTCTCCGAATGCGCTTCATCTGTTTCTCTCCACCGTTTGCACGATGGTTTTCCTTAAGCCGTCCAGCCCGCTGCTTTTGAGGACGGACATAAAACCTCTGGGAATATCGCCCGACCCAACAGATTGGATCGGCAGGACAGCTTTGAAATGGAATCCTCTATCCTCTCTCAGTGCTAAATGGACACCAGAACTAAACTTAGCCGAGTGTGCTGTTGCCAAGTTGGAGACGACACCAAGAACTAAAGGGAATTATAGGGCTGATAAGTCGAGCCTCCGCTAACCCAATATAGCATAACACCTTGGCACCATGTAAAAAAAAGGGTGTACGCCTATCCCTAAGTACGATACCGGACGGTACGTACTTTATTTATTAGTATCTTCAAAGTAGGGACTATTAGAATTCAGCCCTATACTACTAAGTGTTCCTAGTTTTACTAGTAGATGACCTAAAGCGGTTTAGCGTCTTGGCACCCCCCTGACACTTCTTTTTCTTCTCTATATAACTAACTCAATCAATCAATTCCACACCTATAAGACCTCAACTCCTCCACGTATTTCAATAAATATCCGAATAATCACTGAACTTCATCATAAAAATCACTTTGCGCTACCAAATAGGATCACGATCGACAATCATTCAATTCCGATCAATTCTTAAATCGAGGTACTCGGTATGAGGGTGCGAAGAAAGTCTGGCAAGCTCAATGAGCGTTACGAGAGAAGTGAAGGCTCGCCTACTCTGTCTTAGTTGTCGAAACAACTCATCGGTAGCGGGCCCAATGATTTCCTATCTCACCATATATACACATGGTTGTGGTAAGTTGAAGCAGGTCAATAAATTCACAGTCGGAATCGACCTAAAAGCCAGGAGCAGTAGGCCCCTACCAAGGCACTTTCGTAGGCTCCTGGTCCTCCCCCTCCATCTGCCAAAACCCACCCCCATACGTCCCCCTCTCCGCCATCGCCAACTCCACAGCGACTCTCGCCACACCCAGGGGGTCCTTCGTGCCTTTATACCCGTTGAAAGCAGTCTTGCAGAACCCAGGATTCACGGCATAAAACTTCACGACCGGCTCCGCTTTCGCCTACTCGATTGTCAAAGCGTTAAGAGCGGATTTGCTGACGCAATAGGAAATTGATGTCGTGAGTGGCAGTTGGCCAGTGGTGGAGTGATGGAGGGAGCCTCGGGCGGAGGAGATGTTGATGATGCGCGGGTCTAAAGAGGTTTCCTTCAAGAGGGGGAGGAAGGTCGACATCATGAGAGCGACGCCGGTGACGTTCGTTTGGAACGTTTCGTAGTAGGTTTCTTGGATGTTTGAATGATCGAGTCTGCCGATTGCGATGTTGTTGATGAGGATGTCGAGGGTTTTGTGGTTGGTTCGAATGGTTTGCTCAGCGGATTTGATACTTGATTCGCTGGATACATCAAGAGGGATGACGTGAATCTCAGCTTCTACTCCCAGGTCTCGCAATCGCGATACAGCTTCTCGGCCCTGTTCCTCATTGCGGGCACCCAATAGATAGCGATCGGAAGGTAAGCGTAGGGCCAGACCTTGGAGGATGGAGAAGCCAATGCCTCGATTCGCCCCTGTGATGAATATTGTTCGTGAAGACATTAGGAAGATTAGTAAAATAATGTCTGAATACACAATAAACGCTTGTCGCGTCTTTCTTTGAGAGAATGCTAATAAACTCCACTGACAACATTGAATAGATTGCATGATGACTGTCGCAAATGGGCTGAACATGCCATTTGTGTATTTGCGCTTACGGATGACAAGGCTTGGATTTATGAGATAAAGCAAAAGTCCGCGCATCGTCAGCGGGCCTACCATATTTACGAATCTTGAACAGGGCTTGGCGCTCTAGTTGGACGACTCATGTGAGGAGTGTAGGTACGTCGTTCCTAGTGATGGGAGATGTGCAAGTTGCCCTCATTACCTTCGTAAATTAAGGCGGTGCGACCATATCAAGACTTCTATACTTTAATCAGAAGAACAAAAATCAACCTAGACTAGCGTAAACCGGGTTACGCGCCTGTCCAGCATTCCGAAACTTGTGGTGTATTGGACTAAACAGAACATTAGAGCAACCATTAAGGAGTTCGCGTAGACCTTTCATCAAATGACTTACATGTATGTTAGCAAAATCTTTCCTTGGAGTATCGTCAGATGCGAATGAAAGCTCTCAGAGAACGAAATTGCGCATGAGCCAGACAATATGAAACCAAGATTCATCACCGATGGGAGGTAAGTGATCTCTAATGGGAAAGGTAGCTTCCTATTGGTTGAATTCGATGGGACGGTGTGAGAAGTTTCTTGAGCTTCGCGGCGGACAGTGGCTGCGATATTTGCGATATCATATTCCGGAACTTCGTCCTTTCACTTTTTTTAAACCTATGTCGCGATAGTCGCCGCGGTCAAAATCTAAAAGTTCAGTCGACTTTGCATTAGGATCCACATTCTCCTTTTCTGAATTGTCTTTGCCATTCTTTGGTGACGTTGTGTTGTAAGGCTCAGATCAGTTAGTGGAGGCTTTCGGCCCATTGGTACGCGGCTCTGCTTTGGCCATCCTGAAAGCCTTGAGGCCTGAATTGGCGTGAATAGTCGTGTTCAAGAGAGAGGAGATTGGACGAACATTCGCGACGCGTTCCTCAAGCCACAGACGTCATGTATGAGACCGCGCCATCGCTTGACTTAGAAGCCACGGCATCAAATGCAAAGACGCTTGTTTGACAGCATATCGTGTCCTTTCTTCCATTCGAAGCACCAGATCTGTCGGAGAATGAGGCCACATCAAGGCAAACAGTAGCGGAGATCCATGAAACCGACGGAAAATTTAACGTCGCCGGAGTCTCCCAACGGCGGCGCTTATAGGCTGCACGTTGAAACTTGCATGACTTGCGCGCCTATGGTACAGACATCCGGCGGCCTCACCATGAGCGCTGGCCTGTCCATCATGCAACTTGCGCCGATCCGTCGATCCGTCGATCCATATATATCACGTCGTGTGTATCGGGCAACATGGTTGACCGTAACCATAGCGCTCGTTTAAGCCTGGACCGTTGGCACTCGAACATCTCAGGCCTTGAATTCACACAGCCATCGCAGCCCTCATCTGTAGCGTAGTGCTTAGTTCTGAAAATGCAGAGGGTTGGTTGAACGGTGCGACATTGATATTGGAAAGGTTCCGCCAATCGCCACGATTATCGTGAGACCATGGTCTGGCCTTCTCTACTCCATCTTGAGATCCAGCCGCACCTACCTGTGCGCCTGTTGGTAATTTATACCGAATGGTTTGAGTTGCCGGACGAGGCTCCGAGAGGCGGAGTGGGCATGTCTTCCCATTCGTTGCAAACGATGTTTGCCTTGTTTGTTTCATGCAGCTGAACACGGCATCTTGAGCCTCATTCATCAATTCCTCGACCCTATTAAGTTAGCTGCTTCTTCAAGTAGCACCAGTTAATAAGCGCCGATGGTCGATTCGATTTTGCTTTCAGCTCAACTCCAATGAGTAAGGTTCTTCTTTCAAGCCAGGGTGAATTGCTAATCCATAGAGCGGCTATTAAAGCTGTAGCCTGTCGGATCGAAGACTGATTTTGACATACCTCTTGTCAGTGCACGCCATCCCGTGTCTGATGGCTTCAATTATAGATCAAGCAATCTTTCAGATCTAGGATGTTGCAATGGGAGATTCGGACTTTTAAAGGAGACAGAGCTTGCTGTGATTTCCTCAGCTCAGTCTGGTAATAGACCCTCGTTCAGGATTTAAGATGGCATCTTTCAATTGGGTACATGTCTCTCTGCTTTTTGCAAATGTTCTGTTCTCGGTTCGGGACGTTAGTTCCCTTCCATCTCCATTTCGCCCAATGGAACGCACTCCCAAATCCTTCAAGCTTCCGCTAAAGCCCAGAGGAAATGATTGGGCCGCCGTCACCACGAACGAGGCCAAATATCAGCATTATGGCGTAAGTGTCATGATTGGGACGCCACCACAGATGGTCGACTTATCGGTCGATACTGGATCCTCGGACTTGTGAGCCTCGAATTTCTATAGAATGGGCGGGAATTGCTGACAGCTTCCGATCTGGAGATGGGTGTACGACCCTCAGGTCAGCAACAAGGATGATCATCGAGTCTATGATTACACCAAAAGTTCGAGCTGCTTGAACTACGGTACAAAAACCCCTTGTGGCCAGAAGCAGACCAGCTCAGAGTCTTTCAACATCACCTATGGGGACGGTTCTGGGTATTTTGGGGCTTCTGGATATGTCGTTACCGATCTCGTTACCGTAGGAGCTACCCCTGTGATCAACATGGGAGTGGATGTGGCGACGAAAGTTGGGCAGCTTTCAGATGACCCACCTGACGGCATCCTCGGGCTAGCTTTCGGTGGCTTAAATTCTGGTAATATCTCTTCTTGTAGACTGCGAGCCCGCCGCTAAGAAGCCTTCTGCAGGTCGACCCACGCAAAATCCAACCTTCATGGAGCTCCTTGTCCAGCAGAAGGTTATAGATGCTCCCGTTTTTACCGTGAATTTCAGTCCTAAGCTTCCCGGGAGTAAACCAGAGATCGAATTCGGGGTCATTACTCACAGCAAAGCCAGTGGTCCACTCGCACAAGCTCCAGTCAATAGTAAGCCGGGCTGGTGGACGGTAGATGACATCACCTATTCCGTCAATGGGAAATTCATCGCCGCTGCAAATGGCTCTACCATTGCGTCGTCGATGATCTTCGGTCTGTATCAACTGAATTCCTTCAATAGAGAAACCTTGTTACTGATAGCATGTCTTTGCGTGTAGACACCGGCGCATCTTCGCCTATGAATTTGGATGCTCAAGTAGCGCAGGCCTATTACGACCAAGTTCAAGGGTCCATCCCTAACAAAGCAAAGGACGGCACTATCACGTGGACCTTCCCCTGTTCCTCGAGACTTCCGGATCTGGAGCTTCACATCGGTAATGGAACGGCTACGTATCCATGGCAATTGCTTGAAGGTGGTAGTGTTGGTAACGTCGTTGGCAACGGATGTAAGTGATCCTCAGCTTAAAGAAGTGATGATACTGCGGCTATCTTTTTGGTTCGTGATCAGCTAATGGTCGAATTCAGATTGCAATGGCGTGATCGAATCCACCCCCGGGCCGTTGTCCGTTGGCGCGTATTTCTTCCTAAATCATTTTGTGGTCTTCGATCAAGGTCCAACCCCGAATATCATGTACGCAGCCTCCAGTTGATCTCTCGACTGTACGGACCCGGAAAATCGAGGACGGTGTTGTTGTCGTGGGTATTGAAGCCATTACACTCTGATTTAGAGGTCCATCTTATTCATGGATACTTTAAGTCGGGTGGCACAGATTTTCACGCGAAGCATTAGCGCTGTGTTAGTGTGCCCGGAAAGCAGACTCTGCACTTCTCAGCTCTCCATAAGTCTATATGATTAGTTTGTAATCTGTATTGTTTTTGCCACGTCACGAAATTCAGTCAAGAGATTGGACTTTCTTGGACACGCTCAAATTCAGATAGTCTTCAATAAGACAATCTCCGTTGCTTCTCATCGAGCTATTTGATCCATGAGGTACCCAGGATTACCGCCCTCCCGCCCGATGCTTACTGATCCTAAATTTTCGGGACGTAGGGTTCTTCGACTGTAATGCAAAATACACATTGCAACGGCAAAGTTTCCTGTTGTCATTTCCCCGCGGCGACAATCTCAATAGAAGAATAGTAGACGTGAGGATTTGATGCCTATGGCGAAAGAGGCTGCTATGTTAGTCCCCTGTATTTGGGTAGGTTGTAATGTTTGCCCATTGGCATTCCCTTCTGTCCTGCATGATCCCGTCCACGCTCCTCTTCCTGGATTTGCAGTCACGCCTGCCACCCTTGTCATGATACCCAAAGGGCCCAAAGGAGAAGTTTCCCCCTCACTTCACGCATGGTCGGGAGATAGGCAGGGTCGTCTCCATTCGATGTCATTTCAGTCTCGTGCTGAAGCGCTGACTCTCGCCCTTTCCCCACCCCTTTATCTTGCTCGTCCCTCTCTACTTGTACATTCTTTCGAAATGCTTTGGTCTGGCCAATGAAGCTAGGTGTAGTATAATACAATTGGGGTCGCCGCTCAATATGCTCACTTCACGATTGATGTTGGCGTTGGTCCTCACCTAGATTTCGGGTTCAATCCCCCAAGATCTCAGTGGCATAAATAATCTTCCGTCATGTGGAGTAAGCGACCTCCGTAAGCATGTTCGGAGACTCTGCTCTGACTGAGATGTGCAGAAAATTTGTATCGACAACATGCTGGACCTAGCCCCGGGCCTTGGTTGCTTCAACAACAATATCACTTGCCTATGTGCTGCCATGGATTTTGGGAACGGCGTCCATGCTTACTCCAAAGAGTCTTGTCCTCCGAATACAGAAACTAGCCAGATTGTCATAGTGGCACATAATCGTTGTTCCAGTCAGTATCGCAGGTCATCATAATTGGTTTCCTGGACGATACTAAGGGCTTCACATAGGTGCCTCGGAGGAAGGATCGAATAGCCCGACTGAGAGTAGTAGTAGTATATCATCTGCTACCCAGGCGGCGTCTGGAACACTATCTCCCACATATGCGTCATCCACTCATTCTGTATCATCCACCTCAGCGAGCGTAACACACAGCACCGCTAGCCTTGCATCATCTATCTCGGCGAGCGCAACACCAAGCACTTCTGGTTCTGCGGCATCAATCTCGGGGCAGCCAACTTCCTCCGCCCCTCCTCCAGCTGCCACAGCTACCCACCCCCCTACCGGTCTGAGCTCTTCCGCAAAGATAGGTGTCGGCCTAGGGGTTCCTCTCGGAGTTATCATCTTCGCGGTAATCGGGTTCTTGATTATGCGCTTTCGCACCCACAAGCGAAATTCGAGACTGAGGCATCATACGAACGAGGTCGCCGACTGGTCGTATCCGGCTGGGGACGAAAGCGCCACACCTCAGAAGTAAGACTATCTTGGCAATACTGATACGAACCCGGGTGGTGCTGCTGTTGAAGAAGTGAAGAGTGACAATGGTGGTGCGGATGGCAATAAGGGGCCGTATGAGGTGCATGGCGAGCATGTGCCACCGTACTCGATGGAATTGCAAGGTAGCCCTGGACTAGCAAGACAGGAGCTTCCTATAAGAAGAGGTTCGGTGTAATCGTTTCGCTGGATAGCTTGTGACTGCACACAACAATGGTTCTTTTCACACCGCCTTGTTACATGCCGTTCGCCCCTAGCTAGGCCAGTCAGGCTACTAATCGTACATCAGCACGAAGATTGAGGAGAGCTATGATGAGCACCCTAAAGCTTGGAATCTCATTGGCCTTCATAGCTCGGCAAATGCAACAACAACATTGGTCTGACGCAAGTAGTTGATAATCTTGTATCCACATTCTTCCAGCGACTTTCCGTTGTCGCAATTCTATCTCGCAAAAACTCCACATATTTGCTCTTGCCATCCTATGAGACAAATCAAGAGACTCTGTCGTGGCGATGAACCTCAGAAGGAATTGGTGTGATTTTAGCGCGTCCTGATATCTCAGGGCTGACCCTTATCTTATCTTAGCTTCTACAGCTCCCCGCAGGCCTCCTGACAACCTCCGCATTTTGTTTTGTGCGCCATGGGAGTTTCTCGCATATACAATGCTGCTCGCCAAATTGGGTACGCCCTTTCGACGAATGTTGTGTTGTCAGTGCGCCCCGAGAAGCTTCTCTACCAGCAGCCGGCGACGGGCAGGCGATGTACGGATAGTGGAAGTAGGTCCGAGGGATGGCTTGCAAAATGAGAAATCACCCTTGAAGCTAGAGACAAAGCTTGAGCTGATCAGAAGATTGTCTCACACGGGGTTGCGGAATATCGAGGCTGGGTCCTTTGTTGCGCCAAAATGGGTTCCCCAGGTAAGAGCCAATTGATACCATTTGAGGGCATATGGCTGTCCTATTGAAATTGTTGCATGCTAAGGCAAAGACAATCCCTGCAGATGGCAAATTCAGCAGAAGTACTCAATGAGCTTCTTGGCCATTCTCCTACAGCGCCGAATCCGATATCTTACAACTTCCTCGTCCCAAATCTGAAGGGCTTACAAAATTTCCTGAAGGCGACCGAGGGGAGTCCATTTTCTCCGATGAAAGCATCGGAAGAGTCTCATCCACCACCCACACCACCTCCATCGCCGGGGACTGAGAGAGGAGAAACAGGAGAACAAGCCCCCATAACATCTACCCAAGATCCTAACGAGATGCCTTCGGATACATCAGGCGTCAATAATCCAGTGCAACCAGCGAAGCCGACATCTTCCAATTCGATGGAAGTCTCGCTATTCACCGCTGCGACAGAAGCATTCTCGAAAGCCAATACAAATTGCACGATTGCTGAATCTTTGGAACGTTGCAAACCAATCATTTCGCTTGCGAAGTCGAAGAACATCCGGGTTCGTGGGTATGTTTCAGTGGCACTGGGTTGCCCGTACGAGGGTCCCGACGTTTCTCCCTCAAAGGTGGCAGAGATCACCGCATCTCTGCTGGAGATGGGCGTAGATGAAGTATCTGTGGCAGACACGACAGGTATGGGTACGGCGCCGAAGACGCAGGAGCTTCTGAAAGCGCTTTTCGGAGCCGGTGTATCTGCACACGATCTTGCGTTACACTTCCATGACACGTATGGCCAGGCGCTTGTGAACGCAGTTGTGGGTCTCGAGCAAGGAATTAGAACCTTCGACAGCAGTGTTGGAGGCCTGGGTGGGTGCCCGTACTCAAAGGGTGCGACAGGTAACGTCGCGACGGAAGATCTGCTGCATTGCATGCATAGCCTAGGGGCGAAAACTGACATCAACGTGGAGAAGATGGCAGAAATCGGTGCTTGGATATCAAATGCATTGGGTAGACCCAATGACAGTCGGAGCGGTAAAGCTATTCTTGCTAGATTGTCTTCATGATGAGAATAGGTCGGCCGAGTTGCGGAGGTGACAGACATCATCATGAAAAAAAACGTCATGTGATCTGTCATGATATAGCATGGCGATCTGGCATGCACTCAAGGCCATAGAGCGTCTCGATAGGGAGCTGGATGCTAGGGGTAATAATTTCCACTAGATGGTTTTACAGGATCCGAAACGATCGTGGTGCGGATTAGTGGAAGGTCACCTGGTTCGATCAAGAGATGAGAGATCGTAGGCCAAGTAGCAGCACCGCTTGAGAGCTTATGTGGGTATTGTTGCTTGGTCCTGAAATGTTCCAAGAGAATGAAGAAGTCCTCAGTCCTTCGCGGTATCGACAACAAAGAACCTCCCCATTTTCTTCGGCGCCTGGGCTAGAGGGTCCCATCCCTCCCTACTCTTTTTGACTGGAATTGGCGCATCTTTCCTCCTCCTAATCCTTCCCCTTCTGCCTACGACCTCTTCTTTGTCGAATTCTTCTTGCATAGAAGCAACCGTAATCTCTTGCTCCTGCTCCGCCTGTTTCGTCTCATCACGAATACTTTGCAACGGCTCGACTCCCGATGTATTGACAGACTGAATGGCTTGCACAAGTTTAAGTTGTGACTGTAGATCTGCAATCAATTTTTCCTCGTGTGCGGCGGAGGTGGGTATTGGAAGGGCGGAGAGACGGAGAAGGTGGTGTAGCTGCTTTTGCGTAATTGGCGAACTCTGTGAGGCAGTCCCAGATTGGAAGAGGGACTTGACAGACCAAGATGGCGTGCTGAGCATGGCCTCAAGGTCCCCGTCAGGTGGTTTGGAAGCTGATGAGACCCACCGGGATGCCGACTGATTGGCCTTCCTGGCAAGCAGTAATCTCGAGAATGCAGAAGCTTCCTGCCATTGTCTGAGAGCCATCACAGTTCTCATAGACCTCCTTGACGCCAGAGCTCATGGATGTCGAGCAATTGTCCCAAAATAACTCGAATGCTGTAGGGCAGGCCCTAGCGCGGACCCTGCAAGATGTACGTCAGATGGAGATGGACGACTGACAGGCGTCAAAGCAACAGCAAACGGCGCACATATACATTCTCCTCTCGAAACCCTGATGGTAATTTGTATTTACGATGGCTCAAGATCCTCGAGCGCTTTTACAGAAGGTAAGTTCAAAATAAAGCCTCCCTCTTCTTCAATCTAGCTTCAATTCTCCGCGCCCTTGCGAACCGTTCACTGACAGCTTTACATTGAAGGCCGATAAGGCCGCATCAGGCGCTGGTGGGGGCTTTTCGCTCTTTGGAGGAAAGACCGAGAAATGGGAGAATGCAGCAGATCTCTACACACAAGCCGCGAATGCGTTTCGAATGCAAAAGCAAGGTAGCCCGTTCTTTGGCACCAAGGATTTGAATGTCCCGACTGAGATGATGTATCAGGCAAGGAAGCCGGCCTAGCATTTGAGCGCGCTGCTACAATACAAACTAAGAACCTCAGCGAACCTGACGACGCCGCAAATACTCTCACAGAAGCCTACAAAGCATACCGAAAGACAGATCCAGAAGATGCAGCTAGAGTACTGCAACAAGCCAGTACAGATGCATGAGATTGAGAAGCTATCGCAGTTACTGATTGTAACCAGTAAATCACTACACCAGCAAGGGCAATTTCAGAAGAGCAGCAACCCAGCAACAGAATCTAGCGGAAATCTATGAGATTGAGATCGCAGATCCAAAGCGAGCATTAGAGGCATACGATGTACGCATTCAGCCTTGAGCGTTGTCACTCGAAAACACCAAGGTCGTTTACGCACCGTACTGACAAACAACCAGACAGCCGCAAACTGGTTCGAAGCAGACCATGCCGAAGCGTAAGCCTTCCCCCTCCTCCAACCAAGCTCCCCAATCACTAACCAACAACCCACCCCAGCCTAGCCAACAAACTCTTCCTCAAAGTAGCCGACCTCGCCGCCCTCGAAACCGACTACTACAAATCAATAACCAACTACGAAAAAGTCGCCCGCGCCAGCGTCACCTCCAACCTCATGAAATGGTCCGTAAAAGACTACTTCCTCAAAGCCGGCATCTGCCACCTCGCCACCACCGACATGGTCGCCGTGCAGCGCGCCCTCGAATCCTACCGCGACTTGGACCCGACGTTCGCGTCGACGCGGGAACATCAGTTGCTGGTGGATTTGGCGGAGGCGGTGGAGGGGGGGGATCAGGAGGTTTTTGCGGATAAGTTGTTTCAGTTTGATCAGTTGAGTAAGTTGGATAAGTGGAAGACGACGCTGTTGTTGAGGGTGAAGAATGGGATTGAGGAGAAGGGGGAGGATTTTTCGTGAGGGGGGGTTGGGACTTTGCTTGAATAGTTTTGTTTTGGAGTTTGGTATGATAGGGTTCTTGATGCAGGCAATGAAGTCTATGAGAATCACTTTAGTTTTACAGCGAGAAAATTTCGTGCATGCAGTCACAATGTCCAAATTCAAGTACGCCTTTTCGACTCAAGCCACCCATCTTACAAATCAAACTCTCAAAACCAACCACTCAACCACCTCCTCTTTCCCCCCATCCCTCCCGTTTCCATCCCCGTCCCATCAGCCGCAACCTCATTCCTCGTCATCTCATTCGCCGTCATCCTCTCCCCCGGCCCCGTAAACCCCGGCCTAATCTGACTATTCTGAAAGCTCGGACTGCCCGTGCTCACTGCACCCATACTAGCCTGCCCCGTATCCGTGGGTCCCATGCTCTCAGAGCCGTCGCTTGACATCATCATGCTGGTCGGCACGGGAGAACCCATTGATTGTCCCCCGGAAACAACGCCGGTCGCCATGGGTGCAGGAAACACAGTTCCAACGATAGACCCAGAGGGTAAGGGGATATTGGTACTGTTCCAACCGGTGCCGTTGAAAGTCCACAACGTCTCTTCGACCGCGACCTTGCCATCAGGCTCGACTTCCATGTCGACCTCCACAACCTCCGGCTCATGGTTTTGGCGCCAACGTCCAGTCCCATTGTGATGGTTGTGAGGGCGTCCAGTCGGCCGAGGCAAATGACCTGAAGGGCGGTGATGGTGACGAACGCCTGTAGCTCCTGAGGGCATTGCCGGGTCTACTGCCACGGGATCCATTACAGGCACTGGGACATAATCGGAGCCAGCGTTGGAGCCGGAGTTGGTCGCCCCTTCTTGATTCGCTGGGTTCGAGTTCGAAAGGCCAACGTTTGTGAATTCGCCCGGGTTGGAGGCTGGGCCTTGTGGGGAGCGAGCGACAAGGCGGGCTTTGGATGTGTCTTCTTGGAGGACGTTCTTGAAGTTTCGCTCTAGCATGCTATCATGTTGGGAGCGCGAGAGAGTAGCTGCTTGGATTGCAGGCAATGCGAACAGGAATGAAAACGCCGTTGAGGACTTCATTATTGCACTCAGAGAAAGTGTACGATCTCCTGGAAGAGTCGAGAAGCAAAGAATGGAAAACAATGGATGAGGAAACCAGGTACAAGGTTAGATATAGATGTACCCTAGGAGAATAGGAGGACCTAGAGGAAACACACATTATTCGCAAGCCTATCGACTATCGCCTGTGCGCGATTGCCTGTTATACTTGAAGCACAGAATGGCTTACGCAAGCTCTTCCCCACACAGTACTGCTCCAGCGGATGTATACTTTGATTGCGGATAAGGCCCAAGGCGTACAGCTTCGGATACAATTTAGGGAAACATTGATCCGCGCAAAGCGCGCCATTTACACCAAGAATAGAAGATGAAGCGTCGGAAAAACATCGAAGGGAGGGTGAAATCAGACATAATGAGACCGAAATGCGGAAGCGAATGTCCCCATGAGGCTGCCTTGTCAATCATCCATACACTCGAGGGAGCTCTCGAACTCAGAACGCAAAGAATTCGCAAATAAGGCGATACACAAGTAGCAGAGGGTCGTCCATTCCGACCGTGGCGGATATATCATGCGCGCTTGTAAGATCTATTTTCGTCCATTCCAATGTCTGTACTGTACCGACGACGCCCAGAAAATCGGAATTCTCTCCTCCTCCAATGGTGATGCGAAGAAGAAATAATAATGTAGCTTTTAATCTCTTTTACTTTTCACATCTCGATGCAGTGATCGGGTCATTGACGCTGTCTCGGCTGTGTAGACTTGTGACTGTAGGTGCTCATTCTAACATGAATCACCAGCATGGATGCTCCTCCCAATCGTCTGCATTTACAGTATTGTTCAAAGTAAACAGTATTTTGCTGATAGCATCGTCGTTTGCGGTGGAGTACATCTGATGTCGGTTGTTAGAGAGGCAGCACGAGCGTCTTAATCTCATCATATGAGACAACAGCAGAGCTTTCGGATTTATTGCAATCTCCGCCGCTAGTGAAGACATCATCTCGTCCTGCATGATGATGTATATCGAGAATTGGATCTGGAAATTCCGTACTTCTCTTTACTAATCTGTACTTGGTATTCGAAGATAAGTACCTATCTCATATTCAAATCTCCCCCTCCGCCCGTCTACAACCCAACATCCACTCCCACCCACTCAGAATGGCATCCCAACCTCCCAAAGACGCCGCCGCCAAAACCCGCATAATAACCCACATGAACACCGACCACCAAGACTCTCTAATCCGCTACCTCCAACACTTCGCCCATCTCTCCCCTCTCTCCGCCCGCAATGCCCACCTCACCGACTTCACTTTCTCCTCCCTCACAATCCTCTCATCTCGAAAAACAGCCCACACAATCCCCATTACTCCCCCAATGACATCCTGGGCGGACGCCAGGCCCAGAGTCGTGGCTATGGATCAGGAAGCCGTTACTGCGTTGAAGAAAAGTAGTATCACAGTCAAAAGATACAAGAAACCCCGAAGTTACATGACAGCAATAATGGCCGCCTCAGCCCTCACCTTCATCCTCTTCTCCCGGCGCGCAAACTTCCTCCCAGGAAGCCTCCTCTACAACCTCCTCCTACTAACCCACATACCAAACTTCGCAAGTTTCTGCTGGAAGATCCAGCCGCTGGTGATATATCCGATGCTCGTGCTGCATTCTGCCGAGGCGGCGCATATGCAGCGGAGTAGGTTGGAGAAGCATACGGTTCGGATGTTTGGGTGGGTGTGGTGGGCGTGGATGGGGAGTGCGTTTGTGGAGGGGTTTACGAGTTTTTGGAGGTTTGATGAGGTGGTGGGGGAGGAGGAGGGGAAGAAGAAGGCGGCGAAGCATTGAGTCGTTGGGAGAGATGGTTGATGAGATGATGAGATGATGAGATTATGAGATTATGAATGGATGAAAGCATTTAAGTATTGATTGAATCCAGCTAGTGATCAAGCTCAAGTGACTGATGCAAAACCCCTGGACGCCGCTCGTAGATTCCTGCAATGCAGTGACAACGCCTGATATTGATCACAAATATCTCGCTTCCTTCAACCTTTAGGGTCCTCACGGTCCCTTTACAGTGCTTAGTTGACAACGCAATGAGCAGCATCGATGTGGTTATAGGCACGGAGTAGAATCCCCTGTAGTTAATCCCCGAGTCGCCTGATTGTGAAGCAGAAGATATGATTTGGGTCACGATTGGCTGGCTTCTCTGGTATGTTTGGGCTCTTCAAGGTCATCGTATCAGGGGCGAGAGATGGAGTAGGTAATTCGAGTAGAATTGGTAGAAGATGAGATGGAAATCGACATATCAAGCTTCGACAAAGGCTTTTGTCCACCTTTCTGAGTTCCAAATCAGCCTAAAATCATTGGTTATATTCCAAATAGTAGCTAATTCCCCCACGACAAGAATGGCGCAGATGAAACGATTCCGACCCTCACAATCTCGCTTAATTTGACAAAGGTTAGCTGTGAAGGACTACAAGCATGAAATGAGGCCAACCAACAACCCCCCTACGCCCTATATGACCATCTCTTCAAGGCGCTCACCCGAGTGAGTCAGGTCAAAGTTGAGATCGCCATACGACCGATCCTTCGAAAGCAAACCATCGAGGTTTCTGTAGCAGCTCACCTTCTACTCGAGTAGAGGCTGGGTTGTGATTCTTTTGCTATTTTTGGCTGAGGAGGCGATGTCATGGGTTCGAATCGTCTGGTGGTCACGGGGTTTTGACGAATTCGAGGTTAGCCTTGAGAATATTAGTGAAGTGTTGGTAAATTTGAGGAGCCTGACTTTCCAAAAAGGGGTATCGCGATGTCTAGCTCCGTACCTAACTTTCAACTATCTTCTTTTTGACCTGACTATAGCTTTGAACTCCTCGCATTCAACGAGAGCACTGGGCATTCCTTAAACGGCAAAGCCAATCATAGACCAAGGACTCCCTAAGATCGAAGGTAAAGTCCACTTAGCAATGGTCTCGAAGACCGCGTTGATGTTCAGGAGAGTTTGCAGTGAGGCAGCTGAGGCTGACGCAGCTTAGGAGAAACACATATTGTGCTCCCACATTATGATTATCAAGGAAGGCCTTACATCTCAAGATGATTCATTGAACGAATTCCATGTTGGCCACGGACGGTCTCATGATGGTGGAATAACGAGAATTCTCAGAAGGTAGAGAAGAGAGGGACCGATTCATCGATGCCTGACTGCGGATATTATACTGAGGTGCTGCAGCGCTCTCTAGTCCGGCTCCATCATTTCGGAAGCAAGTTCGAAACAGAAGGCATCTAATAGACCAGATTGACTAATCGGATATCAATGCTGCACAGCACCACTTACAGAATACCGGATCCCGGAGCAGCTAATGGTGCCAGCACTACCTGATTCCTACTTTCTAGAGCCGAAATTGCAATGAAGGAGACCGATGGACGTTGAGTTTGCGGTCAGCCTTTGTAAGGCCATCGGTGATCAGGAGTACCCGGACAGACTGACAGACATTTAAGGATACCAGGCCATGCGTAGCCTACTTGATACAGTACTGGAAGTAGCCACAATGGAAGCAAGAGACGGCGCGGCGTGATAGCGGGCAGCAATGAGTTCTCACTAAAACGCAAAATAGAACCTTGGGGACTGCTACATGTCGTTTTCGTTTGAGGAGACAACGTACCCTGACAATGTACGAACCAGGTTACTGAGTGAAAAATACCTTCCATGGCACGCTACCTAATAATGTGCCCATTAGCGATACACCTGGGTGTGATGCAGACGCTAGCACACTTGGTCACAAATTCAATAGCTGTTAACAGCATGGGGAGCTCTCCTTCCGATCAGACATGGTTTCCTGTGGGCATTCAATCAACAGCAGCGAGCAGGCTATTCAAGAGGAGCCACTTGGAGCCAGACGCTTCCGGCTTCGAATTACCTTGAAAGGGCCAATACACCAGCCCAGCCAAGGAGCTGTAGGGTCCAAGGCCGTACGCCGTTCGGGGCACACGTCAATCACCTCGATGCTCATTGTACCTTTCCAACCGCGCTCATGATCTGATCGCTGGAATGGCTTGGCCCCCGCGTCACCCGCCAGTACGTCGAGCCTTGTGATTGATATCCAGATACGACGAATCATAGGCCCGAGTCTCCACCGCCGCACTGCATTTGACATGTAGGCAGTGAGCTGTTTGGAGGGACGTGAGGTTGAAGCAATAATTTGCAATTTCCTGTAAGGCCCTGAGGCGGCCCGATAGAAGTCGTGGAGGGCAAACAGTAGCTAATTTTTGAGGGGCGAACCTCATGGTGGATTGAGATTTTAGGAGGTTTCTGAAGAAGTGTATTGGTCGAGCGGTACCTCGGACCAAGAGAACGTGTTTGCTGGCTTACTGAATTGACCAGCCTGGACCTCCGAGCATCTCGTGGTATCTTTCGGGATCGTTGTAGCACCGCCGGCATTCGCTACCGCTTCCTCGGTCTTCCGGACTTGCTCCTCAGGCGACGGAGAATACTGCTCTTTGAACTCGACCATGCTACGAAAATGTGAGTACACCGTCTCACGAATTGCTAGAATTGTTTGGCATACGACTCTTGTTCTTTCTGCTCCTTGTCTTCCTTGAATGCGGGCTGGAAGATGGCCACTCCAGTACCAATACCAATTACCGTGGCTATCGCCATAGGTAAGAGACCCCGGGCCCTGCTCATAATTTCGAAATGCTAAGCGCTAACAAGTGTGGTGAAAGTGTGGTGGAAAACAACATGATTACTTACAAGTATGCTTCGAATCGTGACGAAATGAAGGCCAATTCACTACCTGGGTACCTTAGCCTACAGTCCGCTAGCCAATCTCGTCTAGCTGCAGCGGGTGATACCCGCTATCACGTGCTCCAATCCTTGCGGCCAAACCAAAGGACAGTTGTCATTCAAAGCATATTTCTTTAATAGATCGCGGAACTTGCTTCTGATGAGTGCTGGGCGCAAGGAGAATTCTCTCTTGTTAGCTTCGATCGCCTTGCCCACTTTCTCGGTTCCCGTATCCTCTCAGAGCGCTTCCCTATTAAGGAGATGCCCTTGACCATGAATTGCTACGATTTTGGGCATGCCTTACCATGACTCGCGGTAAAATGCTAGGAGACATGAACAAGAGCTCCCCAAGAGTAGGAGGCTTCGTTACTTCTTATCGATGGCTGCTAAAAACCTTGCCCTGAGAGCATCTTTACTAATCAAATGTGAGCTGCTCTCGCTACCTTGGCCGCTTTTGTTTGGCGACACTGTCCAGATTGATGTACTAACAAGCTACTCTTCGTAAGGCGATCAGCTGAGGTTGAACCATTTTGCCAACAACTCTTCAAGCCAAACCTTCTCTACATTCTCGTCATGAGTGCCGAAGTGTCTCTTTGACCCATCGATATACCCTCGACAAGGGATTGCATTGCTCTGGTAATCACGCGCATATCTCAAGATCGCTGTCAAGGACCGTTTGAGTCTGCGTGTTTTCGGTGACTATAGGTTACTTGCTTTGCACTTGTGCATTGTCCTATCTATGACTTGGATCGTTTTCGTCGACTTGATTTTCTGCGTCCTGCCACGCAAGAGGATTTTGCGGCCCATTGGACTTTCGACTTTAGGAGCGTCTGATCTCGAATAAGTGGCCATCGTATTGAAATCATTTATACCCTCCTGGATATACTACCCGTATCTTCCATTTCGAGCTCAAACCCCTGACCTCTATGGGCAGTCGAAATCGATGTATCATTCAGTGGTCATACGATGTTTCGAGTAAAAGCTTCCAGCAATCATAGATGAATGCCCGATAAGGACAGTCACTCCCTTTTTTTTTTTTTTATCTTGACTTTTGTTTCGATCTACGATGTCGACAGGTTGTGAGGCCGCCCAGAATGATTGGCAATTGCATAAAGGAAAAGCAGTGTCTGTGGGCCATAATTCTGTGCTCGTTCACAATTGCTGCTTTCTTTGGCTGCGCACCCTCCTTTCTGCACTCTGGGCCCCATGAGAGAAAACCTGCCCTATTGTTGTTAAGTAGCCTCCCAATACAACAGCACAATATGCTTTCAAATCTTATGCTTTTGACTTTTCAAATGTACATTGTGCTATTGTCGTACTCAATATCTCATGCTAGAGAATCAGCCTCGTTGACGCGCCATATCGAAGCAAACGCTTAAATCTACATGAGTTTATTGGAGGGCTTTGAGTGGGGCCTGGTATGGGTCGACTATAGTCATCTCTTCCACTGCGCATAGACACAAAAATCAGAGAAGAAGAAAGGCAATGGCGAGCTGAAAATCTAGTGGTTTGCTTATTTCGTATTTGTGATCTCTCATAACGCTTTAGCAACAGCACTCTTTGACATCTCTTAATCTAATACAAATGTGATCGCCTCCTCTCTCACCCCACTTCTGCAGATCAAGTACCCTTAAGTCTACAATCCTTTTCGAGCTCTTGGACTGCCTTTGTAGTCTCGAGCTTGTTGATTTTCAAAGCTTGAGTCACGAGACCGCAAGGTTCAGGACACTATCTTCTTTAAAACATCAAGTATCGAGTATCCCGTTTTGGGCAGCATTCGGATCTCTATTTGCTTAGGCTTCAGGCACTGGCCTCTGTCGAAGTTTTACTTCGAAGCGCTTCAATCGGCATCAAGCAGGCAACACCCGCTGGTAAGACCTAGCTGTCATAGCACATTGTGGCTTACGCGCATGCGACTACTAATTGAAGCTTGGATCAATGGTAAAGGCCACATACTTGATACTCAATTTACGTCTAAAGACATATAGAATCAGTCTGGCCACTATTCTGCTTTGTTCAGTAGCTGACCCAGATTCGGTGAGCCACTACAATGGGACCATTTCTCCTCCAAGCCTGGGTGCACAACAGCTCCATTGTATGCTTAAGTTCATTCTTTCTAAGCCTTTTGAGCTTGGCTACGTCGCTGCCGCAGAGCGCTTTGCCCTCAAATTCCTTTTCTTCAATTGCTTCACCTTCGGTGGCTGCTTTGCCTTCTTCCAGTGCATTGCCTGCTACGAATTCTCAGATACAAAGATTGGAGGGCAGGTATTGACTCCTTTTCCAAACTGGTGCTGGAGTGCTTCACTCATATACCAGCTAACGTGATATTGGCAGCACACTAACAGACTGGCCGTCCCTTCCGTTCGCAGTTCCTATTCCAGCAGCCGAGCCATGGTGGTGCGTTGTCTACTTTGACGATCTAGGCACTAGGACTGGCAATCGCGCTCAGACGACATCTCTTCTAGGCATAATCGTCTCCCAGGTTGCAATCCTCAGGCTCCAACGCCCGACTCACACGGCTGTTCCATTCTCCACAGAGAGAGACGGCGTGCATCTAGAGCTGAAGCTTCTCCGAACACTTCAATTGCCTGCAGAGGTTGCAATTGGGGCTCTTCAAGTCTACTACAGTTATGTTCTGCGTAATGGTGCCAGGGATGTGAGATCGTTGATTTCATGTGAGGGGCAGGCTTGTGCGAGAATTCGGGTGTGGTTCGACGAGTCGAGCCAGGACACTGGGCGTGTCTTGTTACCTCACAATACAAGCTCAATAGCAATTGAATAAAGTGTCTGATTTCAAGCTTTCGAACGGTCCGTTTTCAGTTGGTGTATTGAGGGGAGTCTGTGCCATTATCATGTATGATGTAGGTACCGTGCTAGACGGACAAGAGCCGATGCACGATCTCAGCAAGAAACACTGATCTTACAAAGCCTCAAACGAGTCTTGACCGAGGTCTAAGGAGTAAGCGTCTCCCAGAATTTGTGCATCGCATTTGACTCGCATGCAGGAGAATTGATGTTGCCTGATGCGGAGCGGAGCTCGTATGGACCCCCAATGCTCACTCCACTTACCCGGCTTTCGGAGTTAAGAAATACAAAAGGATTGACTTGTCTCTTTTCCAAGATGCGTGCCACCCGCTAGTAATAATTATCGAAATGGAGAGCGACAGAGCGCAGACTGATCTTGGAAAGGTGCATATTGAGCAGGTGGATGCAGAGAAGCAAGAGAAGCCCAAGCAACCGAAAAAGCGATTCATCGGAAGGAAAGCAGCGGCGGAGAATGCGGAGCGGCGGGGCGACCCAAATGGGACTATTGAGGATAGCGGAGCAGTACAAGGTCTGTCATTTTGTATCTGTTCATAACGCTCTTTATTTAATATTTGGGACTAGTTGCACAACCCAGGAGAACCGCTAGAGCTTTGAATCAAGTACCCCAAGATATCCTTGAAGATCCAGATATCAATGGGGCTATATCTCTTCTTCCCCCGAACTATTCTTTCGAAATCCACAAGACGATACACCGAATACGTATTTCAGGCTCAAAGAAAATCGCACTTCAATTCCCAGAAGGCTTGCTTCTTTTTGCCACCACTATCTCCGACATTCTCACTCGCTTCTGCTCTGGGACTGACACTCTGATCATGGGTGATGTGACCTACGGTGCATGCTGTATAGACGATTATACTGCTCGGGCTTTAGGATGTGATCTTCTAGTTCATTACGCTCACAGTTGTCTTATACCGGTCGATGTCACACAGATCAAGACACTCTATGTTTTTGTTGACATTAGCATCGATACAAACCATCTCCTTGCTACTCTCGAGCGAAACTTCCAGGCTGGTAAAACTCTCGCTATGGTGGGAACTATACAATTTAACGCAACCCTCCACACCGTTAAGCCCGTTCTTGAGCGAGCTGGTTTCAAGGTCCTGATTCCACAGATCACCCCTCTCAGCAAGGGTGAAATCTTAGGATGTACGTCACCTCGGCTCTCAAATGACCAGGCGGATCTACTATTATATCTCGGTGATGGTCGATTTCATCTTGAATCCGCTATGATACACAACCCTACTCTGCCTGCATATCGCTATGACCCATACTCACGGAAGTTGACTAGAGAAACCTACGAGCACGAGGAGATGCATGATCTTCGTCGTCAAGCCATCAAGTCTGCGGAGAAGGCGAAGAAATGGGGTCTAATCCTCGGCTCGCTTGGCCGACAGGGTAATCCACATACAATGACCATGATTGAAAACACGTTGAACCAGCGGGGCATACCTTTCATCAACCTTCTCCTGAGTGAAATTTTCCCAGGAAAGCTGGCCATGATGGGTGACGTGGACTGCTGGGTACAAATCGCATGTCCAAGGTTGAGTATTGACTGGGGCTATGCATATTCAAAGCCGCTGCTGACGCCTTATGAAGCGCTGGTCGCTCTGGGTACGAGAGAGGAGTGGCAAACGGGTAACGAAGGAGTCTACCCTATGGACTTTTACGCCAAGGATGGGCTAGGAAGGACGAAAGAAGGTGGAATTCCTCCACTGGTAAAAGCTAATGGTTGATTGACTATCGTACAACGTTCCCTCCTAGACTGACGATGCGCACTGCAATGCGCGCTCGATTTCGGAGCTCCTTGAAGCCACAGACCTCTCTGCCCATACCTCTATCAGGGAACAACGAGAATCGAATATTTATCCCCATAGAAAGAAGCTATGGCGAATGCTCCTCCACGAAGTCGGTCTTACTTTCAGAAGGTCCTTTGGGTGGTTGAGGGTAGCCTATCTCCTTATTGACGGCCAACTCCGCCCTCTTCTTGTCTTCTACTAGAGACCGTCTCCTATCAAATGGTCCATGATGGTGGTGATACTGGTCAACCCTGATCTTCCAGCTCTACATCGACTTCCGTGCCCAGATCCCTCTCCTCTAGGAACAGGTTGTTCCTCAACTCCTCTGGCAGATACTCTTGCTTGACTTTCCCGTCGACATACATTGGGTTATACTTATACTCTTTACCGTACCCCAATTCTTTCATCAATCTGGTCGGAGCCTGTCTCAGGTGTACTGGAATTGGCAATCCTGCTATTCCAGGTTCTTTCAAAGCCGCCATAGCATTGTTCAAACCTCGATATGCCCTGGTGCTTTTCTTGCTTAACGCAAGTGCTACAGTACAGTGGGCCAGATTGATGCGTGCCTCGGGCATGCCAATCTTCTCGGCTGCGGTATATGTAGATGTTGCCAATGTCAGCATACTGTTGTCCGCCAGGCCAACATCCTCGCTGGCAATGACAATCATCCTTCGCGCGATATAGAGAGCATCTTCTCCAGACTGAAACATACGGGCCAGGTAATATAATGCTGCATGAGGATCGCAGCCACGGACTGACTTATGGAAAGCAGATATGGTATCATAATGTTGGTCACCCGCACGATCATACACTAATGTCTTAGTCAAAGCCGCCTTGATGCTCTCTGTAGTGGCATCCGGCCGTTTCGAATAATCCATGGCCAATTCAAGTAGATTCAACGCCGTCCTCGCATCTCCGTCGCCAAAAGCAGCAAGATAATGTATCAAATCCTGATCTACCAAATCGCTTGGCCCATAGCTTGGCCCCTCGACTTCCAAAGCCCGCTTCATTATAGCTGTCACGTCCTCCGTCGTGAGCTTGGCCAATGTAAATGTCCTACATCGCGAGAGCAGCGCGTTTTGTACCTTGAAGCTCGGATTCTCCGTCGTTGCCCCAATCAGCGTGACAATACCTGCTTCCACAGGACCGAGGAACACGTCTTGTTGACTCTTGCTAAATCGATGGATCTCATCGCAAAAGATAATGGTCTTGCGTCCTGTCAATCCCAGCTCGCTCTTCGCCTCCGTGAACAATTTCTTACACTCGGCTACCCCTGAGCTGGTGCTGTTAATCTCCACGAAGCGGCTTCCAACCATGTGTGCGATCACGCGTGCGATGGTCGTCTTGCCTGTCCCAGCGCTGCCCCAAAGTATCATTGAGGGTACACGGTCGGCTTCGATGAGGCCCCGAAGAACACCGTTGGGTCCAACGAGATCCTGACCGTACACATCGTCTAAAGTGTGGGGACGCATACGTTCTGCGAGAGGTTGGGCGCGTTGCAGCGCAGTGGTCTTCGGGCGTTTCTGGGGAGGTCCTTTCAAGTGAGGAGTGGGTTGCGTGAGGCCATCTTCAATGAGAGCTTCGGGTGCGGGACGTTTGTTATTGGTCGGCGTCGGTAATGTCGGTAGTGCGTCGTTCGTAGAGGTCACGCTGGCAGATTGGGATGGCTGTTGCTGCCCAATGATAGTCGTAGAGCTGGCTTGTGAGGGTTTCTTGCTTGAGGGCGTCCGAAAAAAGTTGGCGACTTGCGGAGGAGGATCTTGGCTCTCGCTGACGAAAGCTTCGCAGTCAGAGTCGATGTGTACGTTAATGTTTGCCTGCCTGACCGGCTGCCCGCAAATTGGACAGTCAACCATTGCATAGTAGAGCTACTTTTCTGGTAGCTGAAGAGTTGAACAAGAGCGCCGTTGCGCGTCACTCGATTCGGACATAAGCTTGCATATTTCTAATGTCCGAGTTTGTCTGCGAGTTCGGCGACATATCACGACATTGATTCGCTCTTTCCTGAGGTTCCTCCACATGGGATTTCGCTTTACGTCGGCAGTCCAGAAAAGGAACCTTTGTGACATGAAATTTCTGCTGAAAAGCAGAACATCCACCTGTATCCACAGTAATTTCTCACGGAAAACGTTCAATCGCACTTTCTGTGTAACCATGGTCAGGGCTGATCCTTTCAAGCCTGCAAAGAGGGTAGCTGGCCAGAAGCAGGATGTCTGGTAAAATTTCACAAGCCATCTTTCAATACAACGAACCTCAACGCTGACCAATGTTGCAGGACCATTGTCAACGAGGCAGCAACTATTTCCCCTGTCCAGCCAATCATAAATATGGGCCAGGGCTTCTTGTGAGTATGATACCCCAATCCGCCTTGGAGCACAGAAGGGAGCCGTCGTCTGATCAGCTGTAGTGGCTACAATCCTCCAAAATATGTCACCGATGCGGCGAAGGAGGCTCTTGATAGGGTGGAGTGCAACCAGTATTCACCCACAAAGGTGTGCTTGAGCTGCTGCTATGCTAGGATCATACGGGCAACTGAAGAACAATGCAGGGTCGCCCAAGGCTGAAGAAAGCAATTGCAGATGCATATTCGCCCTTCTTCGCAAGAGAGATCGACCCGAATACAGAGGTGACCATCACTACCGGGGCCAACGAGGGAATGCTGAGTGCTTTCATGGGATTTGTGGAACATGAGGATGAAGTCATCATTTTCGAACCATTCTTTGACCAGTAATCCTCGAGCCCAACAATCTGCGTGTTGAGTCTAATTCCAGACAGATATGTTTATAATATTGAAATGGCCGGCGGCACCGTCCGTTATGTCCCACTGCAACCGCCCAAAGATGGCGGGACCAGGAACACTTCAGCGGCCGATTGGTCCATCGACATGGCTGCTCTCGAGAAGACCATCAATCCTAAGACTCGCATGATCGTGCTCAACTCGCCTCACAATCCTGTGGGGAAGATCTTCTCGAAATCTGAGCTTGAAGCTATTGGGGCGCTCTGCGTAAAGCACAATATCATCGTCCTCTCCGATGAAGTCTACGACCGATTGTATTACGTGCCATTTACACGAATAGCGACCATATCACCAGAAATCGCTGCACTGACCCTTACCGTTGGGTCGGCAGGGAAGAACTTTTATGCCACAGGCTGGCGTGTTGGGTGGCTCATCGGTCCCGAGAATCTAATCCAATATGTATCAGCCGCGCACACGAGAATCTGCTATAGCAGTGTTTCGCCGCTTCAAGAAGCCGCAGCGGTTGGTTTCGAGAACGCCGAGAAGGAAGGCTTCTGGGAGTCGAGCAAGAAAGAAATGCAGTCGAAAATGACTCGATTTTGTGCCGTCTTCGACGATCTTGGCCTTCCATATTCTGAACCTGAAGGTGGCTATTTTGTTCTTGCTAATCTTGGTAAAGTCAATTTACCCAGGGATTATGACTTTCCACCACATGTGAAGGATCGGCCGAGAGATTTCAAGATGAGCTGGTTTCTTATTATGGAGCTTGGTGTTGCGGCCATTCCACCTACTGAATTCTACACTGATGAGAATGCCCATCTCGGTGAGGATTGGTTGAGGTTCGCCGTCTGTAAGAATGATGATGTATTAGAAGGTGCTAAAGACAGGTTGAGAGGATTAAGGAAGTATATGAGTGGGTGAAGCAGGCTCTGAGGTGAGGTAGCTGACAATCGACTTGCGTGCATGTGAATCTCGTGATACTCCACATGAATCCTTTTCTAGTTTTGTGAGTAGAAACGAGCAGTTCATACAATACGCCGTCTGCAACGGTCATCGTTTCAATTATCCAGTGGGCAGCTTGTAAAGCGCCTCAGATAAGCTTGCTATGATGAATTATTCACTCATATATCCCCTTGATTTTCCGCTTAATTCACAGAAGCAAGGTGCCGGAGTCGTCGATGGCATAGCGTTTCATCACTATTAGAAGAATCTAAACTCCCTGTCTTCGTTGGTGTGAGCCAAAGAATCCCACAGACTTAAGCCAAAGCCTGCTTTTACCGACAGCTCTCTATTTACCACAATTCGCTCTCACCGATAGCTCTCTGCTTACTACGATTCGCTCTCATTTGAGCAGTCTCACATCCAGACAAATCCAGACGTCTTCTCAATCAGCGATGCCCAGCCCCAGCAAACCTTTCACACCCTCTCACTATCCGGTGATACCGCGCTACAGACGAGGTTCTACTTATAAAATCGCCGTTCTTATCTCATCAGATGGATGGTAAACAAGATCCCGTCTAGTCTGAACCAATTGAGTAATGACTCACACACTCACTTAGGTCTACCAGGAATAGCTCTGAGCTAGGGATCCTTGGAAACCTCCTGGTGGAAGTTCTGATTTTTGACAAGGACATCGTGGAAGCGGTCCTCGCGAAGGACAACGAGAAGGCAGGCGCGATTGCCAAGGAGAAACTCGATGCTTTAGGACACGAAATCAGTCACGGTGACCTCGAAGGGTTGCGTGTGGTGTGGCTAGATGAAGGGACGGAGTTTGCTGTGGAAGAATGCAGTGGCGAAGAATACATATGCATGAGAAAGGATATAGTATGGAGGAAGGCTTGAGGTGAGAGGCGGGGGAATTGAGGGATCTTTGACTCAAGGGAATGATGTACAATCTCTTTTTGACAAGTATCCTGGTCTTATGGGGACTTAGTGCAAGGTCCTCGCAATTGGAGATGCGCTGCATAAAAATTGATCACGAAAAGATCGATATAACCTGAAATTTCCATCGCCCTTTGCTCCCCATGATACGATTTCTCAATCCCCCAGCCAAGCAAGCTGCGACATCCCCAAGCATGAAATACTTCTACCAATCCTGATGTATAACTACCATCCACCCATATCGCCAACCATTCAACCCTTTCAAACATAAAAGCATCAGTAAATCCCACCATCCCATCACAATCACGTGAATTGACACTAAAATGTCACGCATTGAGTACATCAGCAAGACCGACTGATCGCAAGACATCGTTCGAATCTGTGCGTTTCTATCTACAAATCAAGGCAGGTGGGTAATGAACATTTTCGATTGTGATTACCGCAATTTTACAGCAAGAACTGACATGCTGTTTTGATATTGTGATGACGAAGTTGGATTCTGGAAAAGGAAGAAGGGGGTAGGGGGTTGGGAGGATGAGTTGATAGGGAGAGTTGGAGAATTTGTGGGCTAATGAGAAGGGTCTTGGTGAGAGGGTGGAGGGTGGTGGAAGGGAGGAGGTTAAAAGTGGATGTCGTTGGTAGGAGCTTGGAAAAGATTGAGGACAAGATAGGAAGGCGTGCGTGAGACTGTTGATCTGGAAATAGGGGAGATGTCATCCAGAAGCGAAGCTTGAACTTAACATGGTCTGTTTCGGTAATCTATTTCCAAAGGCCACAGCCTTCGATTACCTGCGTCAATACCCATAGAGACCCAGCGGGCAAGCCTTGCCACCCCAGCCAACCCCGTCTCCCCCCCAACCCCCCTACCTCCTCCTCCTCTTCCCCCTCGGCTCAACCTCCACCTCCACCTCCACCTCCCCCTCCCCCTCCCCCTCCACACTCCCCACAACCCCCTCCCCACCCCCTGCCAACTCATCCACCTCCTCGCTCGCCCCCCCCCTCAACCTCGCAACCGGCCCCTTCAAAAGCCCTCCCCCCTCCTCAACCGCCCTCTCCGCACTCCGCCACCCCGCCACTTTCTCTTCCACCGCCTCGAAGATCTCCCGCGTGTCTTTCACGACGCTGACGTCTTGTTTGCCGTTGATGACTTCTTCTTCGCTTGGGGCTTCGTCTTCGTCGTCGAGGGTTCTTCGCGATAATGTTCGCTGGC
>JAABUP010003282.1_pt1 | contig 28846 bp, 41 predicted proteins | sample 5559201 | NCBI WGS metagenome assembly JAABUP01 (sample SAMN10711887, study PRJNA513373) | rock metagenome | isolation source: Antarctica rocks | place: Antarctica | reverse complement strand
ATGTCTTCTTGACCGACAGATGGCTGTTGAGCTGGGGGTGAACTCGGTGCTTGTAGGTCACTCTGCTCAGCTGCACCGCCACTCCCTGATGAGGGGGGCCCAGGGTGGGTAGCCTGCATCTGCCTGTTCTGCAACCTCAATTCCTTCTGTTTTGCAGCCATCAACAGCTCATGTGACCTCTTTTCTGCTTTCCTGCGCTGTCTGGCTGCTGCTGTCAATTTCTCATCATTGCTGGTATCACTGGCCTGCACATATTGTGCTGTTGAGCCACCACCAAGTTTTGAGCCTTGAGCTGTCTGCTGAAGCAGTGCCATAGTGCATCCCAGCTGTCCCCTGTTGACTGTGCCCATCTTGTTCATCTGGAACGCCAGCACTTCCATGCGATCCTGCAGCTTGACGGTGATGTCCCTCTGCTGCTCAAGTTGCTGCTCAAAAAGCCTAAGGTCCCGTTGTTGGTAGTTTGGGCCAAATAACGAGAAGTGCTGACCCCTAGTGATGCTGTAAAAGGGGCAGTCAAAAAGGAAATGTTGCTCATCTTCAACCGCGTGCATAGAACAGTGACGACATAAACGTTGTTCCCTAGGTGGTTTGGGCCTTAACCATCTGTCAGTCTCGACCCTCAATGAGTGACCACCTAACCTGAACTTGATGAGTGAAAACAATGAAGCACTGGGTGTCATGTCACGAAGGTAAGAGGCCATGACATTGCAATTGGAGTCAAAAAAACATGCTGTCCATGAAACACCTGACCTAGTACATTGTCTGCCATCCTCAGCTCACATGTGTTTGGCCTGAGATGTACTCAGCATTTTCAATCATTCATGATGACATGTAATGGCCTATGAATGAGTACTCATGCAGAGTCTAAATCAGATGGGCTCAGATTCAACTGGTTAGGCAATGTGTAACCAACTAACACCCTATTCACAAAGGCTGCATACTGCATGCAATAAAAGGATGCAGCCATTCTGAGCCCATAATAAACCAGCTTGTCTCTCACGCAGTGTGTGACCAGCTGGCATGAAGGCAGATCATTGACTGTCTATGCAGAAGCACTGCAACTGCTGGCATTTTCAATGATACAGTTGATGCCTTTGCAAGGTGTTCAGGAACCCATGTAAGGCCTATCATGGCATGGTGTCCACCTAAGCCCTTCACTACAGCGTGCTGAGCATGACAATCATTGCTTCCAAATTTTTGTTGCCCTTGTCTTTTGTGCTGTCTGCCTTGTCATTTTCTTGAATCCGAATGGCAGCTGTGTATTGCAGCATGTGTGTTCTGCAGCCATTTGGCAGCTGTCAGCATGCTACATGTCTGATCCTTTCAGGTAGAACAACCTGCTGTGCCTACACTCTGGGCCATTTCGCTGGCACCCTCATCATGGGCTGTTGAAAGGTGTGCCAGTACCAGAGGTTGCTGTTGATGTCTTATTGTTGTCATGAGGGCTGTTCCATAAGCTTTGCATTGCAACACAGCAGGCAATGCCATGATTGACTTGGAACATTTACAAGGATCTAGCGGTCACTGTGATACGTACTGTGTCATACGCTTCTGGCTGTTGCATGCCGCATGCAGTGCATGTACATGTGCAGGCTCAGGATTCAAACTGATACCATCTTTCTGTAGCTGCACCTGGCAGATGATGTGCAATGTTGAGGGCATACTGCAGCTGTGTTGTTCCCTATTTGTAAGAAGTACCCTATTTGTGCTGTGCTGTCAGCGCTGCTGTTCCATGCATAACTGAGGAGCCAAAAATGCTGTGCTGAGTGCTAATGAAACTGCTTATGCACCTGCTGCTGTTGCCTGTCGGCAGCTGCCTGGAGTTTGTATTGGGAATGCTTCTTTGTGCTAGTTTGACTTATTGATTGCCTTGAAGTGCCATCTGCTGGGCCCACCATGCCAAGTGCTCATTTGCATGGTACCTTGAAAGCTCGGTGTGCAGACCCAGCTGCTAGTGTCTTGTTTGCAGCAGCTGCAGGTCTAAATGATATGCACATGTCAGCTCTTGCTAGATTGCATGTTACATTGTTTGTACTGCAATATCCTACGTTATCAACCTGCTGCTTTCTATGCTCACAATTTATCAGCTTATCAGCTTATCAGCATATCAGCTTATGCGCTTACCACTTGGCAGCTTTGAGCATGTTATTGCTGTCCTCTGGAAGCTTTTCATTAGAGGGGTTCAACCATATGCATGTTTATGCAAGCAGTTGTATCATGCCTAAGGTATGCCAAAACGGTGTTTTTTTCTCTGTATCAACACACCCTCAAAAACCACTTCGTTGCATATCTTCTGCTACAAGCCATCACACTGTGCAAGCTTAGTAGCATCAGGCAGCTGTGATCCTCCGGAGCACACAGCTATGCGCATGCAATATTGTATCTGCATATTGGTAAAGATGTGGTGGTGTCTGTTTTTCTGCCCCAACACACCTCCAAAACCCCATTCTGCTGCAGATCTTGCGCCACATGCTCTCACACCGTGCAAGCTTGATAGCATTAGGCTGCCAAGATCCTCAGGAGCACATGACTATGCGCATGCATACTGGGCAGCCCGGTATAATACTTGGCTTCTCGTTGAATTGACGCCGAAAGGTGTAGTCTTTTCTTTCTTTTCTTTTCTGCGCATGTATGAATGTAATTGCATATTGCCACAGATATGCCAAAATATTGTTTTAGGATGCTCACCGACACACCCTCAAAATAATGTTTTGGCATATCTCTCCGGGCTGCCTCCTTAGGAGCTCCTCGAGGCTCCTCGAGGCTCCTCGAGGCTCCCGTTATGATCGCTGAAAAGCGTAAACTTTTCTTTTCTTTTCTTTCTTTTGGCATATCTGCTGCTATAAGCCATTATACTTTGCAAGCTTGGTAGCAGTAGGCAGCTGTGATCCACAGGAGCACATACCTATGTGCATGCATGGATGTAGCTGCCTAATGCCAACGACGTGGTGGTAAGCGTGTTTTTCAAGACACCTTCACCAAAAAACCACTTTGTTGCATACCTTCTGCATACCAACAATATAAGCCATTATATTGTGTGAGCTTGGCATCGTTAGGCAAGTTTGACTCAGAAGAGGCTAAATTCATGTGCATGCGCAAGTGTGACTGGCTACTTCATGATATATGCTACTGTGCATGTCTGTCCCAGAATCCACTGTTCGGAGTGACCATGTTACATGCTTGTTCTGCTTGTCTTTGCAGTCTGCAGGGGTTGTGGGCAAGTTATTACCATCCTGGCAACCCACAGCATAGGTATCCAGGCGTGTACCATGTGCTGGTGACTTGACTGATGCACAACGTTGCTTGCTTGTTGCTTGCAAACCATTTGGTGCACAAGACTCTTGAAGAGTCCTGGTCAGTCCGTTCATTTGCACTGCAGCTTGGAAGTGCTGTTGCTCAGAGCTCACCTGTCATCAATCAGGTATTGTGAGCGTGCCCCTTGGTTCCTTGCTGGCCTGTACAAATCCTGCTTGATGATGCTGTAGATCCAGTATGCATAGGAAATTAGCAGTAGCTGGAAGCAGTAGCTGCTACAAGCCATTATACTGTGCAAGCTTGGTAGCAATGCCATTAGGCTGCTGTGATCCACAGGAGCACACAACTATGCGCATGCTGTAATGTAATTGCCTATTGCCAAAGATATGGTGGTGAGTGTCTTTTGCCCTCAAAGCAGGTTCAAAGTACCGCACTGTTGCATATCTCAAAGCATAAGAGTTTGTTTTGCAAGCAGTTGGTGTCATCTGGAAGGTGTGGTCCAGAGAGTGCCAATGCTATGCGCATGCAAGCAAGCAACAGTGTATTGCTAAAGATATGCGCTGGGGTATGTTTGTTCATTGATACACCTCCAAATCAGCATTGTTGCATAATTCAATGCGTGAGAAGTCGTTTTGTAAGCTGTTGGTGTCATCTGGAAGCTATGATCCAGTGAGGGCCAATGCTGTGTGCATATAAGCAAACAAGAGTACTCTCACTAGTGTATGGCCAAAGATATGTGCTTGGGTGTGTTGCCATATTGATACACCTCAAAATCAGCACTGTTGCATGTCTCAATATTGTGCTGATTTTGAGGGTGCATTAATGCATATGAGGTTGTTTTGCAAGCTCTTAGTGTCATATGGAAGGTGTGATTTAGGGAGTGCCAATGCTCTGTGCAAGTAAGCACACAAAGGTGAATTGCATGGGTGTATCTGATCATTGATACACCCTCACAGAATCAACACATATATATATACAAAGATATATAATTGTCTTAAGCTATACTGGACTGCTTAAAACTTTGTGATGAGCTATTGTCAATTGATAGCTGTGACCCACAACTATATGAGTTGCTTGACTTGGTTGACCTGCTGAGGACTCAGTGATATCACTCACTCCATGAAGGGCAGTTCTTTGATTGCCTGTGATTTTTGCATGTTGCAGTGAAAAGGGGGCCCAAGCTGCTTGTGGCCTTGCTGCAAAAGCACTGCTTGGTGAGACGTAAAGTAGAAGCCAGATGCTGAGGGAGCCCCTCGAAGCTCGAAGCGATGACGACCGTAATTTTCCGTGCTTCATTTGTCGTCAGATTACGCCATAATCGCATACGCGCTGAGGAGATGAGTCATTAGGGTACAGGCAACTAGGCCATTGTGGTCATGTGATTGCACAAAGCGGTCATCGCTTCTTCGCCGTTCTGCAGCTGCACCCAGCGGCATGCCGGGGTAAGCGACGCCCGCTGTTGCAGCCTTTGCTGCAAATGATTGTCTGTAGCTAACGGGCAAGTGTACGTTCACTGCAGCATGTGGCGTGCTGTAGCACAGCTGCTGGCATGCGTGGCTGTGCTGGTATCTGGCATAGCGCGAGCCGATTCGTTGCCAGTCAGCTCGAACTTTCTCCACACGCAATGTGATGGCCATCGTAGAGTCTACGCGCCCTTGATCACAAACCAGCTGAGCCCGTACAGAGCAGGCGAAGGACTCAGCGTCGATGAGATCTTGCAGCTTGAAGGCGCTGCAGATCCCCGGGCTCTCATCGTCAACGGTGTAGCTATGACAAAGGACACTCCCGCCATAAACATGGCGTCATACTGGATACCCTTGCTAAAGAAGCTCACTAGCAAGGTGATCTTGCCAGATTTAGTCCTCGCTACAGACATATGGGACCAGCCAGAAGACGACACCGTACGTCAAGGAGGCCCCTGGTTTGGGTACTGCAACATCATGTTCCAGACTACGAATCTCATGCTTCCAGCTGGGGCTGGTGTCACATCACATTTGCACTGTGGGAAAAATTGCGAGGCATTCACAAACTTAGACAAGCGAGAGTCAAAAGCTATTTTTCTGGGCAGCTCCACAGGGTGGTGGGTTGGCAGAAGAAGGGCAGCAGTTCTTGCTGGCATACTTCACAATGATACAATATATAGTGGATATACTCAGATGATCGATTTGCCCCCTGATGGTCTTCCAGCAAAAGATGAGGCTCTTGCACAAACAAAACCAAAGATGGAACTAGCTGATCAAATCAAGAAGTACAAGTACATTATCAATGCAGATGGGCATTGTGCAGCACTGCGCATGCGGCAACTTCTTGCTTCAGACTCGGCTGTCCTGTGGGTTGAAACAAATCAGATAGAATGGTTCTACCCTTTATTGCAACCTTTTGTTCATTACATACCAGTGAGATACCTGGATTATGAAGCTGATGATCCTCTGCATGATGTGATCACCAAAATTGAGTGGGCTGAGCGCAACCCCAGAAAGGTGCAAGCTATAGTTAGAAATGCAAACAAGTTTGCCACAAGTCATCTGTCGGATCATGCCATCACATGTTATTCTGTACAGTTGCTAGATGAATATGCTAGGCTTTTTCACGACCCTCACAAACTGCAGGCAGTTGCCCAGAAGGGGGACTTTAGCATGAAGCATGCAGGTGTATAGATATCAGTAGCCCACTGCAATATGTTGTGGCCATGACAGCATGTCGGTCTGCCATCATGTAAGGGCCGCAGAAGGCTTACCCAGCCCAGAGTGTGGCTGAGATGATAGCAATGAATGGCAGAGGCTATGAGAAGGTGAAAGCCGACAAGGAGTGGCAGCAGCTGGTTATGAAAGCACAGCCTCAAGATCGAGGTTCAGAACCACCCCTCATTGCAGTTGCCTGACATCTTTGTCATTCGTGAAGGCTCAGCCCTGTGAACCTATCATATGGAATTGATGCAAGGCAGCTATGTGTTGTTTCTGGTAGACAAGTATCTCACTGCTTCTGCATGGTGCATGCCTTGTTGTACCAGGTCTCAATGAAGATGTCAGACTCTTATCACACCAGGGCGTTCGGCAATACAATCCAAGATGTGAAAGCTCGCTGATGACAGCATGTAGCCATCGAAGGATAGGGTGTCTGCTGGTGTCTGACAATATGTGCAACTATGAGCAGTTGCTGGTAGCTGCATGAAGCAGCATTGTTAGATGCACTCATGGCTGATTGCTGCCAAGCATTTTTGAACTCGTGATGTGGACTCTGCCCAAGGGACACATGCAATCCTTTTTCTATTACGTTCAGATGTTCCACTGCAATAGCCAATGTACTGCAGAGCTTCAGCTGCCTCAGACATCAATGCATGTCCCATTTGGTTACCAATGCAATTCCATACTCAATACTGTGGATGCATTCACACAGGCAACACAGCATATGATGTTACATAATGTATATATTGGTGTTCTGGTGTACAACACAATCAAGCGTGGTGCCATATCACCTTCAGAGCATAATCAGGAATCCTTTGTGCGACTTCAAGAATTATACGTACACCCAATGTGTGCCAGCTTAGACAAACTATTTACTTTCTTGCACATCCTGTTTGCTTTGGCCAACCTGAAGTTGCTCAACGTGAGGGTTGCAAAGTTGCTAAAGATTTCTGTCACGTGTAATTTTGCGCCTGTCACAATTTCCTAGAGTAGCGTAAATCATCTTGCCAGTTTATTCGTGGAAACAAAAGACAGACAGAACCGCAGAGAAACAGTCAGAACAGGGTGACAAAGCGATAGCTGACTACAACGCATGCAGTGCAAATTAACAATTCCATGACAGTGATGCAACCATGACACAACACAATATCACAAGTCATGCATGAACATGGAACACCTGACAGCTTGAAGCTATGTCTAATTGCTTGGCACATTGCTAGTCTGATGCATCAGGTTGTGGGCATCTGACAGCTCAACATGCAAAGCGCTTGGATGCTGAGCAATCACAGAAGCTGAAAATTCATTTTGGGCGTCGCTGTCATCAGAATAAAGACGAAAGCTTCCAGGAGGGGTCGCTGTCAGCAGACGTCGCTGTTCTGTACCTAATGTGATACTCTTGTTGCCTTTGACATGCAGCATCTGTGAGTTCATCCATGCCATTACATCACGCCCCCACTTGGTTGTGAGGAAGAGTTGTGCTAGAATGGCGATCAATACAAACACCAGGTTGACCAGGGGAGCCACCCAGTAACTGTTGAGTTCATTGAAGAAGCCAAAAACTGCCTGCAGGCATGGCATGGTCAGTCAGAGCTTCCACTGATGGGCTTGGAGCAAAATCACATCACAACACAGTGTACTTGCACATGGGGAAGATCCAATCATGCAGGTTGTGCTGACAGACCACAAACCTGATTCCGCATGCCAACAGGCCAACCAAAGCAAACCTGATTACACAGCAAGCTACAAACGATCTACAGCAATGCAAATCGGTAATTTCCTTGTTTGTGCAAAATTGTACAGGCAGTGATGCATACCCCATGAGGCGGCAGCATCTCCATGCAGCCCGCCATGAGGAAGATGTTGACCAGCACTGACACCACAATGGCCACCAGCATGGAGCCATTGGTGAACCAGGGTGCATACAGAGCAATCAGAAACAGGCTCATCACAGCCCCGCCAAGAATGCTCTGCATGGAGTTGTACCTGCATACAGGTTGCATGCTGCTTCACTGTGCATGTGCAACCTGCCAAGTGACATGTGACAATCACCAGAGGAGGAGCAGGAGGATTCACATCTTCAGCCAACCAACTAGGTTGTACAGATGAGCCAGGGTTGTCAGTGTCCTGGTCAGAAGCATCAGTACTAAGTGTTCATCATGGCTAGGCAGTCTGGAACAGACAGACTTGCAATAACACCAGGGGCATCAGCGCGACTGCCAACTGCTTTTGCAGTATCAGCTAGCAAGAGCACAGGCAACAGTCAAACAGACAGGCGCACGTGAGGCGCTGCAGCAAAGCCAGCTATGTCCTATCAGCACAAATGCGCTTGTCATGTCAGCTCGAATGCTGCATGACTGGACGTGACGACAGTGCACAGGGAGGAGATCTGTGCGTACTGCAACACATTCCACCATTTCAATCAGACCAAGCATGACATATTGGCAATCACATTAGCTGCCTTGAGGCCATTCTGGGAGTGAGAGCCAAATGCAGATGTGCGCTGCCACATTTGGTGTACTTGTTGGGCCCAGCCGCGCTAGGTGCCAGAAATCTCACCACTCGTTGAGGGACTCCATGGGAACGTACTCCAAGATGAGAGCACTGCTGATCATGAAGATGGCAGCAGCCAAGCTGACGGCACGTGCGCAGCGAAGGTAGAAGCGGTCAGTCTTGTCACGCCAGGCGCAGCGCTGGATGAAGTCAATCACAACCACAGATGAGGTTGCATTCAGAGAGCTGTCCATGGTGCTCATGGCTGCAGCCAACACACCAGAGATGACCACCCCAGCAACACCTGCACATCCCATTTGCTCTTCAGCATGGCCGTGATGGCTGCCAACATGCATGATATCAAAGTCGCAGCAAACTTCGCTCAGGGCAGCTTGCTGTGAATGCGTGGGAATGATAATAAAGAACCCTGACAGCTTGTCAGGGCTGGCAATGGTCTACGCCACAAAAGCTACCTTTTGTGTTGGCGCCAGACTGAACTACAAGAACAAGGTGCACTGTGTGAAACCACCATGCAATGCTGGTCTGAGATTGACTTCCAGACAACAGCCTGGCTTTGCTTGTGACAAACAGGCTTCACAACCAAACCTCACAGATCTGGGATGTTCTTATGCAGATGGGAAACAGCACAGAGAAGCAAGGAGGAGTACTGCAGGCCGCATGCATAGAATGTGCAGCCTAAAAAGAGGGAAAAAGAAGAACAAAAGGGAAAAAATGAAAGGAAAGGAATGGAAAGGCAGCGCAAGGAAAGGCAAGGAACGGAAAGGCAAGGACTGGAGTGACACAAATCTTGCTGTGCTGAGCAGAAGCCCACCTGGAGGCAGCTCATGCAGAATGAAATTAGGAAATACAGCGTCAGGCAGCAAGCCAGCCACACTAGGACTGGGGAAGGCTCTGTAGAAGGCCCACAGGCAGGTGCCGATGAAGTAGAAAAGCGCCCAGGTGGGCAATGCCAGGCTTCCTGTCAAGCTCATGGCCTTCAACAACTCCTGTACACACCCACAGTATGGGTCAATACAGGGATGGACTCCCCAAAGCATGACCCATGCTGGAGGCAAACTCTTTGGTGCATGGGCCCAATCAGTACAAATGGCAGTGGCTGGCCCACAGAGGTAGAGCATGGTGTGTCAATGGTCCTAGCAAAGGGATGGTTCATGCACGTGTTGCAGGTAGGCTGATTGACATGTAAGCATGTCTGCCTGATCAGGTCATGACGTAGATCCTGCCCTTACAACACCAAGCATGCCCTCATCTGCACTCTGAGTGCTGATAAAGTTGAAGGCGGCTGTGTGCAATGCATGGCCCAATACATCTCTATTGCACACTGTACCTTGTGGTTAGGCACAGCAAGATAGCGCTGCACGGCATCCTGGAAGGTGACGAACTTGGTCAGATAGTGCACAGCTGAGTAGGCCAGGATGGTGGGCACCGTGCGCTCCTCCCAGCTCCACTCTGTTGTGCCCAAACTCAGCTTGTGATGCTGGTTGGCTTCTCTGACCACAGCCCCTGTGTGACCCGGCACCCTCACAAGGATGGCTATGACACTCACTGCCCCGCCCATCAAGAGTATGATAGCCTGCAGGGGACAAGAAGATGGTGATATCTTGCAGGCTTGAGTCAGGTAGCACAGCTGAGACGCTGTAGAAACCTGTTTAGAACACTGATCTCCCTTCAGTATGCATTGGCAGCCTATGTCAGCGTTCAAAGGAGGGATGTATGATTTGCCAGACCCAGTCAGCATAACATAATGCAAACAGATACGTGTGTGTAGAAGACACAGTGCATGCAGAGGTGGGTCTGGGACGATGGTCCAGGTACAGCCATGGCAGTGGAAAGGCTACAATGCTGATCTGTGCCCTGGACAGTGTACCCAGCAGGCCTAGCTTGGTCGTGTTTGGCAAGCCTGTAACATGCATGAGCATGCTATGCAAGCAGCCATTGTTGAGTGTACCTGTCATGATTGCAATGCTGCTTACCTGCAAGACATCTGTGTACACCACAGCTGAAATGCCGCCTGCCATGCTGTAGCAGGTCACAAAGGCTCCAGTGAAGATGATGACCAGTGGCAGGGGAGCATTCAGCAGCATGGAGATGGGGACTGCCATGAGATACAGCGTAGTGCACAGCTTCAACAGCTGTGACACCACATATGTTGCTGCTCCGAACAGTCGGCATTCCAAGCCAAACCGAGTCTCTAGGAACTCATAGACACTGGCAGACTGCAGAGACTTGCGGAAGCGAGGTGCGACCAGCAAAGCTGTGAAGATTGAGATGACTGGATAGAAGAAATCCTTTGTGTACAGCCTGCATGCATGCAGATACGGTTTAAAAGCATGCGCATTGCACTGGCCCTGTGAAAGTTGTTCAGACAACATGAGTGTAAAATTGGACGCTGATTGGTGTTCAGATGCTCTCTGTCAAAGCAAACCCTGGTGTTGCTGATGGCTGAAATCGGGGACGCGTGTCAGCTAGTGATCTCGGAGGCAACATGTATTCACAAAATAGGTCACACCTCCAGTCCAGGATATATGACGTGGCTGGATATGCCAGGAAGGTGACACTGGACATAGTTGTGGACAACAAGCTGAACCCCACTGCCCATCCTGGCAAGCCTCTGCTACCAAGGAAAAAGTCTTCAGTGGTATTGTTGCCTTTACTGAAGTAAGCTCCGAGCCCTGTACAAGGTGGTGTCTGCTGTTGAGAACCAAGCATCTACACAACTGATGACCAGCTGAGCTTTTGACGTGATAAGGAGTTGTCATGCTGCTCTAGCAAAGGTGCCTAGTAGCTTAGATCAGTCCGCCACAGCCAAAAAAGGTGATGTTTCGATCTGGCGCTGCTAGAGTCATGCGAAAAATTGCACAAAAACAGGGTGAGACATAAGCCACACAGGTCCAGCTGCCGCACCTGCAGTTAGCACTAGATAGCCAGCAACCACGACATAGTCAAGGATCCTCCACGAAACCATTCCCTGCTAGTCCGGTCTGCAAAAGCCCGTCTAACAGCTGCCATGCACGGGAGCGTCGTCGACACGCGCAGGCGCGACAGTGAGGTGTTGCATGGGAATGCGTCCCTCACGAGATCAATTTCGCACACCTTCGCCTTACTCAGTAAGGCTTACTGTAGGCGAGATAGTCGCACGTGCCTGTACATGTTATCACCTGCAGCTGAGGGAGCAGCTGCAAGATTAGGGTTTACTGCCAACTCGAAAACGCGATCGCGGGAGTGTGTGAGCAGGGCCTCAGGGGTTGCGCCTGAGTGTGCAGTGCAGAGTTTTGGATTCGACAGAGTCGTCACAATACGCTGGCTGCCGCTGGCTGTGCTGTTCATTGAGCTGGTGCTGATAGTTCAGCAGTGATCAAATCTTGACGCAGTGCTCATGGTTCCTAGGCCTTCCCCGCTCGTGCCTCGAATAAACTGGCAAATTTGAGGTCCTGCGTGCATGCCTTTGCAGCATCATAGCCGATTTGGGCACCGCACTTGCTAGCTATCTGAAAATGGCGAGCAAGGACAAGCCACCGTCAGACGCGGGTGTCTGCGAGCACCGAGCAAAACTCCAGCAGGTATGGCGTCAGAAAGATGTATCAACAGCTACATGTAAGCCAGGACTTGGGACATCTTCTGAAAGAAGCGGATAACCTGATCAGCTCAGCTCCAGGCAAGCTACCCTTAGGCCTATGACCAGGATGCTGGAACTGGAATCACCAAATGGGTTTTGTAAGATCAGAAACCGTGATCTGTGCAGGCCCTGAAGCCTATCTGTGCAAAGCTAGAATTGAGCTTTGCCATGTTGTGCAAGTTTTGGGCAGGTCAGCTGACAAGGATGATGTTAACTTTGGATGCCAGCAGACAGTCAAACTTGAGCTTAGTCTGAAGCGTCACATGCGCTCAGCAATTCACAGCGCAAAAAAAGGAGCTGAAGAGTTTGCATCCCTGCTGTGTGCCAGGTGATTGCTGCAAGTGTTCCCTTACGCATTATGCTCAGCATTACTCTGCACTGTACGCGCTGCACTGTACAGCAGATTAAGATATGATACCGTGTGCCAGGTTCTATACAAGGCTTGTACAAGCTATCAAGCCAGCTGTCCCACCACTTGTGCTCGCAAGCAATAGAGACAACTGGTCAGACCCTCAAGCTGAACTTGTGGAACAGGTACTTGACTGTTTTCTTGAGTTGTTCTGCATCGGACCCAAATGGCTGCTTTGGTATCTGTCAATGGGCATAAACATATGAGTCTGACCCAAGGGTCAGGTATGCACAGCCCTAGCATACATCCCAGCAATGGCACTGCCGCTTTTGCAGGAGCCATACCTCTGTGACTTTGAAAGATGGCCTGATGAGGCAGATGGATGTCCTGATGCACGCATCATGTTGCTGCGTTTGGAGGTGGTGAGTTTATGGAGCAAGGGTAGGAAGCAGGAAACAGACATAATGGACGATGTGTGTCTGTTACATGGTGTTCTTGAGCTACGCAACGCAGGAATTCGGTACAAGCCATATGAGCGACTCCTCAGTCGATTGGCACAGTTCTTGCAGGTGGGTCCTGGCAAAGCCGTGAAGGCCTACAAGCAGTGCATTGTTGCATACACTGATTGGCGCACGGCGTACAAACTCCTGAGGATTCTTAGATGCACTATGGACTGATGCATTCTGTTTGCTGCATTCTGTTTGCTGCATTCTGTTTGCTGCATATTGACATGAAGCCAAGGTAGCAAAACCATGGTTGCGAAGTATGCAGGAAGGCATATGCGGCCATCAGCAATTGTCAGCGCTGGACACAAGAAGGCGCAATCTGCAGGAGAAGCATCGTGCCTCCAACATCTCTCACAAAGCTGCTGCACAGAGTAGAGTGGAGCGAGTTTTGTCAGGGACAAGTCACAATCACAAGCTGACCATTCAGCAGGTCAGATGCATCCTGTTTTGTGCTGTTGTAATCCTGCTTTCTGATAACTATTTAGGCATGTGCTTGCCCATTTTCAAATGCAACTGGCATGGGCTATGCAGGTGCTAGAGTATGCCCAAGACTGGGTGAAGAGTGACTTGGTAAGCATTGCATGTGGCACAAGCTATGAGACTTCAACTTATCCGAGACATGCTGTGTGGCGCTCAGAGCATCCTTTACACGTGACAGTTGTTTGTTGTATTGGGAAAGTGATTATGCTTGCCATTTGTTGACAGCAACATGGATATCAGGATCGAAGTTTCAGCTATGAAGGCAGATGCTTATACCGTTTAGTCTTTTTGGCAGACCACACTATGCCACATGTGTTGTCCACATTGATGCAAAGTGTCGCGTAGACATGACAAAACAACATTGGGTTGTGGAGCTTTCACCTTGCATGCAGAGCGGTCAAGATTGTCTGCCTTGTCTGCTGAACCTCACTAAGGTGTCCTTGGAAATGATGAAGCGAGACGCAGAAGGTCTAGCGTCAGATGAGGTATGTCAGAATGAGGTATCCTCTGTATCCTTCTCCTCCTCATACATCTTGATGTCATGTCCAGCTATTCTAATGCATGTGTGGGACAATGGTCAAGTGTCATGATTCACAAGATTGACATGCCGCTTACTTTCTGCTTGTGCATCTGTTGCTGCTGAGCATCAGTTGAAATCTTGCCTGCAACGCAGGCATATGCTACGCTTGCGGCAGAGCCTTACCCTGGCGATGTCAAGCGCTTCTCATGGGTGCTGCCCCAGATGAGCCCCCACAGTTTCCATCTTTGGCCTGAGTTGAATGACACTCTGAGGCAGGAAACAGTCAAAAGGGTACATGAAGTAAGATTGCTGGCATTGCTCTGCTGCCTGCCTGCCCTGCCTGCCCGCCCTGCCTGCCGGCTTGCCTGCCTTGCCTGCCCTACCTGCACTGCCTGCCTGCCTGCCTGCCTGCCTGCCTGCCTGCCTGTCTGCCTGCTCGCCCGCCCGCCTGCCTGCCTTCCTGCCTGCCTCCCTGTCCGGGAGATGCCGTTGATGTGTCATGGTACCTGAATGTGTACCAGAGACCAAGAATCTGTCTTCCTGGTGCAGGGGCGCACAAGAGACGAGGACCTGGAGGACAGCCAGCAGCCACTGAGCTTTGTAAGTCAGGTAACAGGAAATCAAATCACAGGGCTGAACACAGGGCTTTGTCACTTTGCTGCTATGCTGCTTTTGCAACAGCAAGAGCCAAGGCAGTCAGATGCATCACTAACAGCGCTCTAGGAAAGATTGCTGATCTGATCGAGCGATGTGTGTGTGTTTGTTGGTCTTCTCTGCACCTTGTAAGTCAGTCACTGCGTCTACATCACTGTGGACATGCGCACATCTTCATAATGTGAGGCAGTGATGACGTTTACAGCCAATGCAAGGTTCCCATGTAAACGTGTGTCTGACGTGTTCTCTGCTTTCTCATCTCATAGGTGGCAGAGGGCAGATGGGGCAGATGGCCAGGTCAAGCACCACTGAGGCTGCCACCTGTCACTAGCCCTACTGATCTCAGGAAGCACTTACAGACCCAGTCAGCCACATACTCCGCGACGCCGCTAGATGAGATGCCTGCTGGCTTGAACAACAGGTGATTGTAAGGAACGTGGTCCAGCTCAAATCACAGCTGCCTTGCGATCATCTATTGCTGTGTGTATCTGCTCTGCTCTGTGCATCGTCCCTGCAGTGTTCACTGTGCTGCAATGTGCACAGCTGATAGTCTGTGCAGCTGTCCTGGATTTCCAGACGCGACTGTGGTGCTCAGAGTGCAAGTCTATAGTGCTTACTGTCCTGCAGGAGTGGCTACATTGGGTTTTCCAAGGAGCTGCAGAGCAACAGTTGCATGACAATCGGTCTGCAAGCAGCAACTGATCTGTACCTCTACCACATCTCAGCTGGTGAGTGTTTGCACCTGCATGTGCTTTGCTTTCTGCTCTTCAGTGGCTTATGAACAAGATGCATCATCTGCTCACTGCTGCAGCTGCTGCTGGCGTCACTGGACTTCTTCAAGAGGGCACGCCTCTATCATCGGCCTTTCAGAAGCCCATGTTGTCAGCCCAATTGAGGATGTCAGAGGTGAGTGGCCTGCCCAAGCCTGCCTGTTGATGTTCCAATGCTGTCTGCACTTTGTTAGAGTTAGTCCAGCCTCCTCTGTAGACACTGCATAAGGGTTTGCTTGTGTGTGTTTCATGCTACAGAGGTAGTGAGTGATAGGCAAGTCCTGCCTTGCTAGGACACTACACCAACAAACTGTCAAGCCCCATAGGCCTGACTGCAAAACGCATAGCGTGACAGTACCGGTTCCAACCATGGTGTTGCTTCTTATGCAGGTCAAGCAAATCTGCGGGCGCAGTACTGACAAACTCATACAGAATCGTGGTCAATTGCTTGTGAGCCTGGCTGAGCAACTAGCAGAGCATGCTGGCACTGCTGAATCAAGAAGTGCTCTGGATGCCACCTTGACAGCTCTTCAGTGCCTGGAGCCACCCCCAGTGTATAGGATAGAGGTCAGGAACCTTGCCACTTGTTTACAGCGCCTGCTTTGGATTACTCCAAAAGCCATCCAGCTGCACTGGTGGATGTTTATGACTGGTAGTTTTTGAGCTGTTACGCTGACATATGTATGCCATGTATTTGCACAAATTGTCCTTGGAATTGCTGAGCTGCAGAAGTGATGACGTGATGATGACGTGCACGTGAATGCTGCAGTCCAAACTGGAGGGAAGGAGCCTGTCAGCATCTGAAGGGATGATGGGCGTCTCTGAGTTTGCACATACTCCAGACCAATCCTGGGAAGGCTTCAACATGGGCATCATTGACAATTACGTCGCAGAGCATTGTAAAGACATCCACACAGAGACCATCTGGTGGGCGCAAGCCAGACAAAGATTCACTGTCCAACAGGTAATGAACACAGAGCAATAGTGACTTGACTGCAATTGTCTTGACCATGTACCTGAGTGTGCCTCAGGGCGCACCACCTGGCAAGTCTGGAGCTAGCTTGACATTCCAAACCAATCGCAACTTTCATCTTCTGTGATGCCACTGTATGCCGTCACACCTCGTATGGTGAGCAAAACCACTTGTGAACATGTTTCCTTGTCAACACATCGAGTCAGTGTCAGACCCTGACTTGAATGCCATCCTGCAGATGCGTGGTGCTCTTCTGGATGAAGTCATGGCAGCAGTACATTTGCTGATGGACAGCCAGCTGTTCAGCTGCGGCATAGCAGCCGCCATCAGCAGCCACATAAGGCAGCGTCTGGGGCCCAACTTCAGCTGGCACGACTTTGGTGATAGGGTCTACATGGAACATGCAAGCCTGTTGGATCTGGAGCCTCTGCAGGAGCTGCTGACCTTCCTGTGGACACAGCTAGGGCTGAAGATGCACTTACTGGATCCATACATCAAGGCACATCAGCTGTTGCGCCACCCAGTGAGCTACCTAGAGCTGCAAACTTCATAGTGGCCACGCATACTGCCATGACTTGAAGTTTGGCTTTGACTTCAGGATGCACTCTGATATGGCATGGAATTTGTCTATGACTTCACCATGCATATTGCTATGGCATGAATGTCAACATTGACTTCACCATGCATTCTGCTATGGCATGAAATGCGACTTTGACTTCAGCATGGTCTTCTGCAAGTGGCATTCCATTGTTGAGAGGTTGGATCACACTTTGAGCTACGATGTGCTGCGTTGTCATTCTCATTCTGTGCGTGCTTTACATGTCAAACATGTAAGTGAACAGGATACACCACATACGTATATGCAGCACACACTTACGTGATTGAAATGCAGGGTCCAAATGCTCCTTACTGTGCATTGGAGGTGCATCCTGGCAATTTGGTGCAGTACAGCACTCACTACTTGGAGCAAGTATGCAGTAACTCTGGCTCGCAGAATGGTGCAGCTGATCCACAAGAGGCTGCACCAATATCAGCTGATCAGGTATACAAAGCTCCATCTGCCTTTCGCCCAAGCGACTGACTGTTTGTCATACCTAGCTTGTTGTGTGTGATGCAAGGATGACTCACATGCAAGTGCATAGCTTGCATGGTGCAAGGCATGCTGTACCGTGGTATAACGTGTGCTGCGTCGCGCAGCTATGCACCTAGTGATGCACAAGATGCTTGCAAGCAGCAGCGTATGCTCAACACGCAAGGCACAAATTGCAGTGACTGGCACGCAACAGCACCATCTGCCTGGATTGTAAAGACACAGCCACAATTCTTGCTGTCAAAGCAGTCAGCATCTACTTGAACTGAAGGAGTTCTGTCTGCTGCAGTCAATGGCTGACAATGTGAAAGTACACGCATTTATACACCACATCTTCCATCTGGTGCCATCTGATTTGGGTTCAGCAGACGACAGAACCTTACCAGGGTGTCGCTCTACCTTTGCGCTGCAGCATGCTATGGAACATGCCCTTCAACAGGTATTTAAGACCTCTTCACAGCTATGCCTGTGCATGCAGTCTACTAGACTGCCCTGAGTCCATGTGTCAGGCTACTGGAGATTTTCCTAGCATCATCGGACACTTTGGCAGATTCAGGGTACTTTATTCTGATGATACAGGCAATTCTGTCTTGCAGGAAGCAAAGATTGCGCGAGTTGTGTCAAAATGCTTTTGCATTGAAAGAGAAGCCCAAGATGTTCTGAAGACCCTTCAAGACCGGCTTCCAAAGTCGACAGTATGTTTGCATGCTCATTGCCTAGTGAATTCCCAACATGCAGTGCTGTGTTCGATGATATGTAATGCTAAAAAGAGCTGATGGGTATCTAACTTTGCTGTGCAGCCAGACGTCCCTTATGACCAACTAGCAATGGATCAGTACAAAAAGCTTGTTGAAGGTAAACAATGTAGTGTGCAACGACTGCTTGTAAGAAATCTGCTATAGGCAGTGTAGTTTGTGTGTTTTCTCTCTCTGCCCCTGCTTAGCAGTTCACCATTTGGGATGCTGATTGCAGACATGCTCTCTGCTGGCAAGAGCTTATACAAATGCCACTGCAATCTCTTGCTCGACACATCACAGGATCAAATGTCAAGAGCGAAGTCTGCCATACACAAGTTGGCTTCGTAAGTAGACAGTCTTCCATGTTGCTTGCTGACACAACCAAGTTTCTGAATGTCTCCCTGTAGTGAAAGCAACTCATGTGTTTGCTCAGGCATGCTGTCCAGGGACTACACTTGCATCTCAGTACATCTGCGCTCATCTTTCCGTGCCTGCAAGCTTTGTAACACCTGCTTTTGTGTGCAGAATACATGCAGAGACAGTATATAACATGCAGTCTGAAGAAGGGTATCAACCTCTGGAGCTCGCTGTGTCAGCTAACAAGAGCCTAGTACATGCAATGGTAAACACAAATGTGAATACTGGCGGTCTGTGCCAATCTCCTTTGCTGTGTTTGTCCTGCATTGCGGTTGGCAATCACAAACCTAAAATGTTTGCGCGCAGAGAGTTTGCCTACAGATGTTGGAGGCTGCACAAACAAGGCGTCAGGAGCAAGATGCAGGGGCACTTCCTTCACTAAAACAATTTGAAGGTCAGCATACTGTTGTCTGAGTAACAGTCACATCACAGGTGCTGTTGCTCTATTAGCACTGGTGTTCATGACCAAATGTGATGGTCCTGCTTATTTGCGTTCATGCAGAACATGTCTGCAGCACTAGGGTGTTTGATTGTGTGAAAAGTTCAGTTTCAAGTCACACTGTAGCCCGGTCATCAATCAGCATCTTTGCCATGTGTGTGTTGTACCTCACATTGCTGTTATATCTACTGAAGCAGGTCATGGAGGCTGCTGATATGGCATGTTACCTGCAGATGCGTTCAAGGCGCGCCCATCAGCTTCAGACGAGACTGAGTAAGACTCATGTTGTCAGCAAGGATGCAAGTGCACTCTGCTGCTGCTTGTTTGACCATCTCTGCAAGCCTCTGCTCTGACTTGTTTGACCTTACTGTGCATGAGAGCACTTCACTTTCATTCAAGAGATGCCATCCCTGCATGGTGCTTTTGTGACGTTTTAGATTGGCCAATTTTGATATGCACCCTTGCTCTGCTTTCTGACCTGCAGATGGCTTACTAATGCCTGGCATGTGATCTGAACTGCGTCACGTCGGGCATGTATGCAGAGCTGTTGGCGGCGACTGCTTTACAGCCATGGTCAGTCATGCCTTGGAGAGCTTTCAGTCACATGTAGGCCAACATGTGAAACCATTGATGCTGCTGATGGACGCACTTGCTGTCCAGCACAAGGTCCTGCAAAAGTAAGCTGCCCTAACCACTATGCATTACCATCACACTTCATCCTGTTGAACTCAATCCAGGTGTTTGAAAATTGGCCACACCAGTAGGTCAGCAAGCAGAGTGAGCAGGCTTTGATTGCCCACCTGAAATATGCAAAAGCCAGGGCTCTGCTGGCGTCCAGCCGTTTGCTCTCCCAAACACGTCATGTCTGCAGTGCTTTAATGCATGGTAGAGGGCAAAAGCCTCAGCAACAGCCCCAAGAAAACCCCTCAACTGGGTTTCCCGCGTGTTTTTAGATGCCCTGGTGGACCCTGAGCATGAGACTACCATGTATGCTGTGAAGAAGCATGCCATACTCTCTCTCCAAAGAGAGGGTGCAGCAGTCACACGCATTTCAAATTTTTCTGGGGACTGTTCACAATTGTGCTGGGGACTAACATGTGTCTTGCACAGATGTTCTGCACCCACCCAACTGCCTTCGCCAGCTCCACTATCTTGCAACACGGTAATGCTGTTGAATGCAGGACTGTGAACAAGAGCAGATGCAAGGATGTTGAGCCAGAGCTTCTGAGGGCTCACACAGCAGCCCTACAGCAGGATCTGTCTGATCGTGCAAGAGAATTCCATGGTAAAATGCAGCCGCGACTGCAGATGCTACATGTTGTGTAGAGTGCAGGGCTGCTGTGACCTAGATCACCTTTCATACATAGCACATCAACATCAGGGCTTCACTGGTGGGTCACTTCCTGCAGATGCTGCCAAGACGCGAGCTGCAGATCAGAAGATGCAAGAACTGATTGCTGCTGAAGAGAAGCCTCAAGCCAAGAAGAAGTCCAAAAAGAAGAAGGTGAGGCACAGCTGCCATGGATCAGTAATCATGCACTTTCTGGCGCTGTTGTACGCTCCTCACACCTGTCATGTTGACTACTTTGACCATCACGAGACCGCTAGTCCTGATGAAGCGTTGATCATGATGGGCAGACCGTTGGCGTGCAGGCTGCTAAGCAACCCAAGGAGAAGCAACAGCAGGCAAAGCTGCAGCCGGAGGCACAGAAGCAGCAAAAAGAAGAGAAGGCAGCTGCTGCTACGGCTGCTGCTGCTGCTGCTGCTGCTGACAATGATGATGATGCCGACGATGACAAATCGGAGCCGGTATGTTCTATACACTGTTTATCTCAACAATCACAGCTTGATCTTGAGTGATTGTAGTTTTATGTGTCTACACAACAGTTCATCAGATTTGCTGTAATGTTGTGTCAATTGCAGGGCTGGATCAACAAGGTCTCAACAGTCATTGATAATTCTGATGAGCACTTCAAAGAGGTTGACTTTGAAAGGTATGGTGACCGTTGACCATGCTCTATTTACTGCAACGTTGTAGTGTTGTGAACTGCAGCTGCTGCATCAAGGGCATGCTGATGCTGCAGCAGCTGCCGTTGTATTTTGCACATGCCACCCTCAGTATGCTGTACAACAATGAGTGCCATGCATGTCACTGTGTCTGCCTATGTGTTTGTCTATGTGTCTGTCTGCCTACCTGTCTGTCTGGCTTGCTGTCAATTTGCCCCTGATGCCAAAGGAACATGTTGACAACAGAGCCGATGCAGAAATGTTGATGATTCGGCATGAGACAGAATCATTCCTGCTTCACTCAAGCAGCTCAACAGTTTTGCAATCTTCTCGACACAGGTCTGCTGATGATACGGCATCAAATGCGAGCGTCGACATGCACAAGCTCCTGCGTGACCCCAGGTCAGAACAAGAGTGGTGTACAGTCACAACAAAGCAACAGCGCCGAAAGCAAGCGCCACCCACACAGCCGGACAGCCTGACGGCTGACTTCACCTCAGTTCCAGAATCCTGGGAAGCTGAAGAGTGTCAGTCAAGGGTCTCATCTCCTGGCCTGTCCCCTCAGTCTAGTCCTTTCCACACCACAGATCAAGGCAAGGTTATACAGCAAGCTGGCTGGGAAGCTGGCAGCAGGCCTCTGTCTGCAGGAGACGCTTGGGGTGACAATGCAGACCAAGCTGTTAGCTTCCCACAATCTGCGCTCTCACCCATCATTGCACAGCAAGCCATGCCTGAAGCACAGCATCAGCCTTCAGAAGCAGGAGCATCTTCCCTAGGGTTTCTTCACTGGGACGTGCCGCAAACTGATGCAGACAGCTGCAGCCAGCTCAGCACTGACAGTGCATTCCCTGCATCAGCTCTCAAGCCTGCGGCCAAGCAGCCCACAGATATGCGCAAGCGCAGGGGTCGTTCCAATGGCGGTGGGCGCTGTGATGCTTGTGACATGTCCCCTGTGCCGCCGTTCTTGTCTGCCATGCTGCCTGGCATGCCCATGCCTCCATCTGACAGCCCACCTAAGCCACAAGCACAGCCATGGCAGCAGCCACAGCAGCAGCCACAGCCGCAGCTGCAGACACAGCGGCCACAGCTGCAGGCAGGGCTGCAGCCACAGTCCCAGTCTCAGCCACAGTCCCAGCTGCAGGCACAACCCCAAGCACAGCTACAGCAGCAGCCACAGCCGCAGCCGCACCCACAGCTGCAGTCAAGTGGTAGCATGAGCAGTCAGGGACTGACAGAGGTGTGGGATGCTGGCAGTGACTCTGTGAGCGCAGCCAACCAGCATGGCTCTCACCAACAACCAGCAGAGCCCCAGCAAGAAAGGCGCAGGACAATTCAGCAGCTGTCAGAGCAGCACAAAGCACAGCCAGACAAGCAGCAGCTGTGGATAAACAAGCATGCTGCTCATGTACCTTGGCTGCCACCAGCAGCATCCAGTCAAGAGCAGCTAAGTTCCAGGAAGCACGCCATGTGTTTGCCTGACTACCCGAAGCACGCATGGCCTAAGCGACAGCAGAACCAAGAGCCAAACAATCACGTCATGCATGCTTATGAGCCAGGCCATGAGTGGACCAAGAAGCAGCAGCAAGTGTCTACAGAGCCTCCTGTTGGATTGCCTGGGATGCAGCAAGCAGAGACCAGTCCCAAGCAGCAGGCTGATGGCTGGGATGACAGTATTGCTGATCCTCCCTTCAATGTGATCATGCAAACCCCTCCCCTGCGGGACATGGGTCACCGCACCTCAAAGTCTGCCAAAAGGAGCAGAGCCTCTGCCCCACAATATTCTTCTGCCGGAACAGTGCTGGACAACAAGCCAAGGGAGCACCAAACTGATTCAATGAATTTTCAGCATCACCACATCCAGAAGTCAGCAGCATCTATGCCCGCAGGCAGCCAAGGTGTCTTTGCATCCACTGGTGCAATCATCACAGGCCATTCTGCTCTGCCAAAAGGCATAATCCAACCTGGAATGGGTACCACACCCCCTCATGCCCCCCCTGTGCATTTCAATAGCAACCAACCTAATGCTGAGGCCCAACTGCTGGCTGCCTCTGCTTTCCTCCCCAGCGGTCTTCAGGCTGGCAGGCGTCCCTCAATCCCTACTGATTCCCCTATGCACCCCAGGGCTATCCAGCCTGACATGGAACCCCCGCGTCCTGCTGTCACTTTACCCCCCAAAAGCCATCAACCCCACCTGGGTCCTTCTACCTCTTCTGAGTCTCCTATGATCCCCAATGGTGTCCAGCCTGGCAAGGGGCTCGTGAGCCCTGTTGCTCCCTCCATCCACCCCCCTGGATTCTCATCTAGGTTGGATCCAGTGCCCCCTGTCTCAAAGCTCGCTGGCATCCAGCCACGTCAACTCCCCCCTACTGCCCACCACGCACAGTTTCAGCCCCTGCCAACGACAAACATCAGTCAGTCCCCTGCTCATGAACAGTACCATCTGCTCAGCACCAAGCTTGGTCCTCTGTCAGTCCATAACAACCCGATAGTGCCTCCCCCTGTCAAGGCCCCAGCAAGGGCTCTACCTGGACCTGACTCACCCCAGCCTCAGACGCACCTCGGCGCAGGCTACACCCCAGCAGCTGCCGGGGCTGCAAGACCACAGCTGACCCAGAATGGTGGTCAGCCCTGGGCTGAGGCTGGCTTTGGGCAAGACATGCTGCATGGTGTTCACCAAGACAACAAGCCAGCTGAGCTGTCCTCTCATCAAGCAAGCCTTGATTTAGCCGGTCTTGAGGGGGCTGCACCCCCAACAGCCACGCAGAGGTCATCTGCTGCATCAGGTAGCTTTGCCACATAGCTTGGCTGTATGCTGTTGCACCTTAGCGTTGACCCCATTTTTGTCATTTGAATGAGTGACGTTGCTTGTAGATACATGGGTACATACAGCAAGTTTTGGTGCCCCAATACAAGTGTCTTGTTTGCCACCTGAGACTGGTTGAAGACTGTCAATCCGGCTGGGAGCGTCATGGCTCCCCATGCCCCTGCAGCCGAGATACTTCATGTTTACACAAGGCTGTTGTCTTATTATCATAGGCTCTTGGTCTGAGACAAACCAGCACAAGCAGGCACCAAAGCTGCAAGAACCAGATGTAAGAGGATATGACCCTCACCTAGAGCGTACTCTGCAGGTCAGCATGTGTTTGCTGTGCTTCGCTTGATGGCTGCAACAGCATTCAAAACCCCAGTACTGTCCCCAGCCAACGCAACAGACTTTTGCTTGACAATCCCAGAATTGTCAGTCTCTTTATTATTCACTTTGAGGCCATGGCATGCAGCAGCTTATCCCAATCAGGGTCATTTGTTGCAGCTTGCCATTTGTCACATACCCTGGAGCTCAGCTGCCATCTGTTTCAGCCAAGACACTGATCACTGGGCAAGCCACTGTCTGCTTTTACCAGATTCGAGCTCTAGTGCATGCCTACCAAGCAACATGACTCATGGTGACGATGATATGTGTGGAACAGTCAACAACAAAGCATGCTCATGCAGGCAATCTTGGCAGAGGAGTACTGCGGTGTACAAACTCCACGACCAACAACAGCTGCTGTGCGTGATTTTGCCTGGCAGGCAGCCTCACCGCAAACCTGCCAGCTTGTAAGCAGCACTCAGCTGGCAGCGGGGCTGCAGAACTCTGCTGGCAAGTTCAACTGCTTCCTGAATGTCATCATCCAGTGCCTCTGGTACTGCAGCTGCTTCCGCACAGCAGTCATGGCATGGCCTCCCTCTGTGTATAAGGTATGACATGTGCACCTGCGGATTGTAGCTTTGGAAGCATGCGCATCTGGGGACTGTATCTGGGACTGTATCTGGGATTTATCTCTGGGAAGCATGGGCATCTGGGGATTGCTTCTGCTGAAATGTCTGACCATTGTCATGATCATCACTGCAACTTCAGTTGTGACTGTTGTTGCCGACATTGAGGTATTCAATTGCACTGTTGTGATGAACATTAGCATTATTGTGCTCTTGTTGCATGATGAAGCATAAGTTCATGTGAAATCTGACCATGCTTGGCAGATATTGTGTACAGTGAACATTCTGTGGTAAAGACTGCAACATGGGCAGCTGGCAAAAGTAAGATGTGCAGCAATACAGCTGTCATCCTTGTATCATGGCAGTTGTATTACCTATCGGAAATTACGGCTCCAGTGCAATATAATGCATACTCAGGTGCAGTATGGCAACAGCTTGACCTACCAAGACAATCGATTGTCTGCTCTGCTACAGGATAACAAGGTGGTCTCAGCTTTGATGGGTCTCTTCAACAGCTTTGTGAGCAGGGAGCAAAGCCCAAATCACCATCCGGTCGACCCCACTGCACTGCGTGAGGCCCTGGCTTGCTTGCCAGGAAGCAAATTCCAGCTTGGTGAGTTCCTGTGCTCAAACAAAGTAAAATCAGCACTGCATCTGGCAGGACAAGCTAGGTTTGTCGACACTGGTCATTTACAGATGGTGCGTGGCAGCTTTGCAAGCATGACATGTGATTCGTTTGTGCTGGCTCGCGTTCTGAAGTGGCATTGAGATCAAAACTGCTTGGTCACACACCAAGCCGTAGCAGGACGTCAACAGACCGCTGGGCTTGCACAAGATTGCTGCATGCACAAAGAGAAATGCTGCAGACCACCCAGTGGTGCAGGTGAGATGAGTGATGCTGGTGAGGTGGTGATGGCCCTCTATGAGCAGCTGGCCCCTGTGGCAGCCAAGGCCAACCAGCCTGGCCTGCTGGACCACATCTTTGGCCTGCATGTCAAGGTGGGACTCTCGCTTATTACGCATGCTTGCTGAACTTGATACTGTACCACCGCATGTATGTTACAAGATCAAGAAGTTGTCAATCTGAATGCATGCCTCCTGGTGTGTCTCGCACGCACGCACGCACACACACATGAGATTCACCTTTGTATACCAACGCTGAGCGGGTCTACTTGATTGCAAAGCCTGCTGCTGTTTACAACAGCAAATTGGCACTGCAGTCAGATCATGGATCAGGTACAAGGTGTGACATGCAAATGGGCACACATGTGTGGCCAGCAGCACTGAAATCACAATGGAAACATGCTCTTGACTCAGCCTGCCTCTGAGCACTGCTGATGTGACTCAGCAGCGAGTGTTTCCAAGCGCTGCTGATGTCATGAGCCCAATAGGTCAAGTGTATTGCCTGTGCAACAGTACAGTGAATCATGTTGCTCCTGTGCAGGAGCGTGTTCATTGCTACAAATGCTTTGTCAGTAGCCGTGAGCATGACTACACCCAGTACTTCTACAATGTGATGGCCAAGGGCATTGGGGACCAGGAGGCACGCCTGCCAGGCCAGCCACTGGGTTACACTCTCAGAGAGCTAGAAAGCCACAGCCTGAAGTCCTGTGACGATGAAAAGGGTACTGTCAGATTGTTCCATGTCCATTGCTGCTGCTTTGCAACTTCTGGGTGGAAGGTCTGTATGTATGTTACCTTTCCAGCCTGACACGGCGTCAGGAGCCACCACCACATGTCGGAGTCAGCCGTCAAGTAGTTGACAATCATCCAAGCAGCCTTGTTAGTCGTGCTGTAAGCTTGCTACTTGCACAGCTGCTGCAGCATATGAGGTGTGCATGCAGGCGGTTGTGGGGTCAGGAACCGTGTGCAGCACTGCCTGGTGTCTCACCCACCCAACGTCTTCACAATGCAGCTGGCCTGGCAGACTGACAATGAGTCCAAGCAGGACATCAAGGCTGCCATGATGGGCCTCAGAGAGGTATGGTCATCAATGCAGTTGGCTCTGCCTGTCCGCTTTGCTGCTGGTATGTACTTGGCTGCATGACTGAAAGATGTGTCCACTGTTCTGAAATGAGCAAGGCATGACTTGCTGGTGCTGCGCATGCATCTCGGCGTCCGTCATGCTTTTAATCTCTGCTGCACAGCCCTGATTCAGGCTTGCAGGAAAAAATTTAGTCATCACACCTGCTGTAGCTAGTCACACATACCTACTTGGTGATGCTGACTGCAACTTTTCATGAGCAAGGTGACCTGCTTGCTTGTTCAAACGGCCAATACAGTAATGGTGTGGGAAGGAATCTCAGATTGACTCTTTACTGAGGCTGCCTCTGACTGTGCCAACAGTGCCTGCTATGTTTGCAGGGGCTGGACCTGGCAGACGTTTACCTGGGTATTGCCCATGGCCGCTTTCTATACCAGATTCGCAGTGTGGTGTGTTACTATGGTCAACACTACATAGCTTTTGTCCTGATGAGCGACAGCCTCTGGTATATGTTTGATGATGCATACAACACATGTATTGGACTCTGGGCTGATGTTGTCAGCAGGTGTGAGCTCGGGAGGATTCAGGCTTCAGTGTTATTCTTTCAACAACTACGAGTCTGACATCAGGTGGCGGGGTGTAATGTACTCATCAGTGTGCTGGGGCTTTAAATATAGAGTGTAGGCTATGGTTGTGCGCTCATTCCCTAGCTATGAATAGGCCCCCACTGCAAGAGTAGGCTTGTGTAGAGGGATCAGATACGGGCTTGCAGCTGTTGCATTGCACGTTCAAACACGCTGCTGACTGACCACAGGCACGCAGAAAGATTGCATGTTGCTTGGTGAAAATGTTTGGACTTGAACAGTCATGCAATGTGAAAGCTGCGTAGCTATAGAATCAGCAGGACATAGCAACATGTTTATTGAACAGCTGTTACAGTCATGGTCTTCAACCACTTCATTATATCTTCAGGAACGCCATGGCAGTGAGCATGACAGTAATATTATTGCGCAGGCTGTTGGGGGCTTATGCTAGCATAAGGTGCAGTTTCTACATCTCAATGTGTTGCTTTGGTCAGCTTATTGACATCTCAGACTGGTGGACTTATGATTGCAGAAGAAAGGACGCATTGGGCAATGCGTCAACAGTTGCTTTTGTCACTTGCATGTGAATGAAAACCCAAATGGAAACAACGATACGAGATATACGACAACTATACGACAACAAGAAAAATACAACGAGATGTGAGGCACAAAGAAACTGTAACAGTTCGAAGAAACGCTGCAGAGGTAATTAAATGTGGTCCGTATGTGCTTTTCTTGCTATGACATTTACAAGATGATATCCTGTCTGCTGTACTACAGCATTGCTACCAGAAGAAGTTCGGTGGTTACACACAAGACTAGATGCTGTCCTGAAATGATCTGTCGACGCTGGACAAATACGAGTGAAGGCTTAGGCTTTTAGGTACCTCGACAGACGGTTTACAAGAGTATGTGGCACAGCAGCTGCTGTCGGACGTGCATGATTTGGGTATATGCAAAATTGCAATCCCATCAACCTAATGACAGTGGAAAACTCGAATGTTATTTGCAAACACTTTGCACAGACAGTAATGCAGAAAATCCTGATCCTTGATGTAAAAGTGTTGAACGAACCTAAGATTTGTGACTTGTACTGGTATACCAAACCAGTATGGCCATCTTGGCCGTTTGCAGCTGTGCAACAATGTACACAGCTACAAACGTTGCCCAGGATGCACGACGTGGACGTGTGGCCATAGCGCATCCCACTCATCAACCCAAGGAAGCAATTGCCACGTCTTGGGTGTCATTTGAGATGCAAGAGAAGGTAGGTTGCAAGAGAGGTTTGGCTGTCTTGAGTCTTGGAGGGAACTTGGTTCTTGTAGGACTTGATCTTCAGAGGTAGGTTGCCTGCAGCAAAAGTGAATCAAAGTCAGCAAATATGCAGAGATGATTGGCACCTGAGGTGCCACAGGGGAGGGTACCACTTCAAAACCCCCACAGCACTCTGATATCTTCTTCAGTTGGCCGTGGTCCGGATCCCAAAGGAGGTGTCCACTTGCGCACTGCTCCAC